>JACCDU010076102.1_pt1 | contig 19459 bp, 20 predicted proteins | sample 7446081 | NCBI WGS metagenome assembly JACCDU01 (sample SAMN15323447, study PRJNA562643) | freshwater metagenome | isolation source: river surface water | place: USA:Blue River Watershed | collected 2017-08-17
AGGTAACGCATGTCTTCTTCTAAAGAAACGGCCTCAAAATGCTTCTCTGGATATGCTGCTACTCCTATACAGAAGTTGGTTGGCAAAGACTCCGTTTCCTCGTGCAACAAAATCCCTTGATTCATAGCATGTACTTGCGCAACGAGTTCGTTTGCATAGGCATGTCCACCTGGTTTTGGGATAAAGCGCTCCTCTCCTTTTTCTTGATCGCCACGCAACACAAGCGCATTTTCAATCCCTAAATAATGCAAATCGATCAAAAAATCTTCCGTCTCTTCTTTGGTAAATCCACCACAAATAACGTGTGGAACGGCCTCTACCTTAAACTTTTGCATGATGGCCGCACAGATGCCGAGTGTCCCAGGACGTTTACGAATCGGAATACGTTTCAACACACCATCCACCATTTTCTCAATGTATTCTTCGCGGTGATAGGTCACTTCAATAAAAGGTGGATTAAACTCCATCAATGGCTCGATGTGTGACACTAATTCACCTAAATGCTGGCCTTTCATCGGTGGAATAATCTCGATAGAAAATAGGGTTTTGCCCTTGGCTGCAGCTAAATATTCAGTAATTTTTGTCATGTTATTTCTTAAACATCATAGGTTAAAACAGGACTTAACCAGCGCTCAATCTCTTCAACGGTCATTCCTTTTCGGTCAGCATAATCAAGCACTTGATCTTTGGCAATTTTTCCTAAACCAAAATAAGTGCTTTCTGGATGAGAAAAATAGAATCCTGATACGGATGAAGCTGGGTACATCGCATAACTCTCCGTCAATTCAATACCCAATTGCTTTTCAGCATCCAACAATTCAAATAAGCGCTTTTTCTCCGTATGATCCGGGCAAGCTGGGTAACCAGGTGCTGGTCGAATTCCTTGATATTTTTCAGAAATTAATTCCTCATTACTCAAGGTTTCTTCCGAAGCATAGGCCCAAAACTCTGTCCGCACACGTGCATGCATCAATTCCGCAAAAGCCTCTGCCAAACGATCCGCTAAGGCTTTAACCATAATGGAATTATAATCATCCTGTTGCTTCTCAAAACGCTCCAATAAAACTTCAATACCAATACCCGTTGTTACGGCAAATGCACCTATATAATCTGTCTCACCTGTTTTTAAAGGCGCAACAAAATCACTTAAACAACGGTTAGGTAAACTCGCCGCCTTTTGACCTTGTTGGCGTAAATGATGTAACCATGCAGCCGAATCCGATGATTCATCCTTCCGGATCACATCATATTCAATATGAGTATGAACCCCATGTTTGTCACAAGGAACTTCTTTGACTTTTTCTACAATATCATGTAAAATGATATCATCCCCGAATCCATTTGCTGGATAAAAACCTAATGCAGCTTTAGCAGTCAATAGTTTTCCATCGATTATTTCTTTCAATAATGCCTGCGCATCATTGAATAATTTTCTTGCTTCCTGGCCAATTGTTTCATTTTCAAAAATACGCGGGTATTTTCCCGACAATTGCCATGTGGAGAAGAAAGGAGTCCAGTCTATATATTTCGCAATTTCAGCTAAATCGTAATCTTGAAAATATTTCACGCCTAAGAAACTAGGCTTGGTCGCTTTAAACCCATTCCAGTCAATACCACTAGGCTTTTGACGCGCTTGTTCAATCGACAAATAATTCTTCTCTTGTTGGCGTGCCGCATGTGTAACTCTCAACTCGGCATACTCGTTCTTTATTTCATTGAAGATTTCCTGCGAAGTCAATTCACTTTGTAGCAAACGACCAGCGACAGGAACTGAACGCGAGGCATCCAATACGTGTATCACTGGCCCACTATAATGTGGATCAATTTTCACAGCTGTATGGATGCGAGAAGTCGTTGCACCACCAATCAACAAAGGAACTTTAAAACCTTGGCGTTCCATTTCTTTGGCAACATATACCATCTCATCCAAGGATGGGGTAATTAATCCCGACAAACCGATGATATCCACCTGGTGTTCCTTCGCTGCCGCCAAGATTTTCTCGCAGGAAACCATGACTCCGATATCAATTACTTCGTAATTATTACAAGCCAAAACGACACCCACGATATTTTTTCCAATATCATGTACGTCACCCTTCACAGTAGCCAATAGAATTTTACCTGCGGAGGAACTTTCGCCACCGTCCTTTTCTGCCTCGATATAAGGAAGTAAATAGGCTACGGCCTTTTTCATGACACGTGCCGACTTCACTACTTGGGGTAAGAACATCTTTCCTTCGCCAAACAAGTCACCTACCACATTCATACCGTCCATTAATGGACCCTCAATTACTTGAATTGGGCGTTCGACGGATAGACGTGCTTCTTCCACATCATCATCGATAAACTCGGTTAAGCCTTTGATTAATGCATGCTCTAAGCGCTTATTTACCGGCAATGCACGCCAGGCGTCGTCGACAACGGCTTCTTTTCCTATGGACTTAACCGTTTCGGCAAAATTGACTAGTTTCTCCGTCGCTTCTGCATTACGATTTAACAATACATCCTCGCACAAATCACGAAGCGGCTGGTCAATTTGGTCATAAACACCTAATTGGCTCGCATTCACAATTCCCATATCCATACCCGCTTTAATCGCATGGTATAAAAAGACGGTATGCATTGCCTCACGAACAGGCTCATTTCCACGGAAGGAGAAGGAAATATTAGAAACGCCTCCTGAAACCTTTACAAGAGGTAAATTTTCTTTAATCCATTTTGTCGCTTTGATAAAATCGTTCGCATAGTTATTATGCTCATCGATTCCCGTTGCAACGGTCAAAATATTAGGATCGAAAATGATGTCTTCAGCAGGCAAACCCACTTGATCGACCAAAATCCGATAAGCTCTTTCGCAAATTTCAATACGGCGTTCATAAGAATCCGCTTGTCCAGCCTCATCAAATGCCATCACGACCACAGAGGCTCCATATTGTTTTACTTTATTCGCAAGTTCAATAAATCGAGCCTCCCCCTCTTTCAAGGAAATGGAATTCACAACCGATTTCCCTTGCACACATTTCAAACCCGCTTCAATCACCTCCCATTTGGAAGAGTCAATCATAATCGGCAGGCGAGCAATATCTGGCTCAGCCATCAATAAATTCAGAAATTGAGGCATCATTTTCACGCCATCAATCATTCCTTCATCCATGTTGATGTCCAGGATCTGAGCGCCTCCATCGACCTGCTCACGTGCCACAGCAATCGCTTCTTCGAAATTCTCCTCGCGAATTAAACGAGCAAATTTCTTGGAACCTGTCACATTGCAACGCTCACCAACATTGACAAAATTTGTCAATGCCGTGATTTCTAAGGGTTCTAAGCCTGAAAGCTTTTGATTATGGCCGGTTACGGGCAATTGATGTGGAGCATATTTGGCAGCCAATTCAGCAATCGCATGAATATGCGCTGGTGTCGTTCCACAACATCCTCCAATAATATTCACAAAACCATTTTGTAGAAAGTCCTCGATCACTTCAGCCATTTGCTCGGGGCTTTCGTCATATTCCCCCATTTCGTTCGGCAAGCCCGCATTCGGGTGAGCTGAAACATAAAACGGTGACTTATCATGCAGTGTTTTTACATAAGGACGCATCAGATCCGCACCTAATGCACAATTTAATCCCACGGATAACAGTGGCATGTGGGAAACGGAGGTCAAAAATGCCTCGGTCGTTTGTCCAGAAAGTGTTCGTCCTGAAGCATCTGTTATCGTTCCAGAAACCATGACAGGCAAATACGGTTTCGTCGGACTAGCCTTGAAAAACTGATCGATAGCAAAAAGTGCTGCCTTAGCATTAAGCGTATCAAATACCGTTTCCACCATCAACACATCAGCTCCTCCATCTACCAAACCTCGTACTTGCTCAGTATAAGCTTCCACCATTTCATCGAACGTTACCGCACGATATCCAGGGTCATTTACATCCGGAGACAAGGAAAGTGTCCTGTTGGTTGGCCCAATAGATCCCGCTACATAACGCGGTTTATGCGGTGTTTTAGCCGTAAATTCGTCTGCAACTTCCCGGGCAATTTTAGCCGATTCATAGTTTAATTCATACACCAAATCTTCCATGTGGTAGTCGGCCATGGCAATGGACGTACTCGAGAAGGTATTAGTTTCGGCGATATCCGCACCTGCTTCAAAATATTTAGCATGAATTGTCTTGATGACATCAGGACGCGTAATAGAAAGCAAATCATTGTTACCCTTCACTTCATGAGGGAAATCCTTGAATCGATCACCGCGATAATCGGAATCAGTTAACTTATATTCTTGTATCATTGAACCCATTGCGCCGTCGAGGACTAAAATTCGATGGCGTAATTGTTCGTATATAGATGGCTTCTGCATAATCCTGCAAATATACCACAAAAGGCTCAAAAGTTGAGTCAGGATTGTCCTAAATTAGCCCCAATTTTTTGACATTTTCTATATCCTGTGGCGTATCAATGCCGACCGTTTCGTACTGCGTTTCGATGGTTTGAATGGTATAGCCATTTTCCAACCAGCGTAATTGTTCTAAAGATTCGGCTAATTCCAAGGGACTTGGTTTTAACTGACTGATTTCCAGGAGTACATCGGCTCGATAGGCATATAATCCAATGTGTTTGAAATATCGATGCTTCGCTAACCATTGTTCGGATGCAATTCCTCGAACATACGGAATTGTTTGTCGGGAAAAGTACAATGCCTCCCCACGTTGATTGATCACAACCTTAGGAGTATTCACTGAAAAAAGCGTTTCAACATCCTCAATTTGCTTAATTAGCGTCAAAATAGGTGCATTTGTTTTAAATCCTTCACTCAGTTCTTGCAATTGGGCAGGTTCAATAAAAGGTTCATCTCCTTGAATATTTACGACATAATCTATTCCTTCCCCTACATTTCGCAGCACCTCTGCACAACGGTCTGTTCCAGAAACATGATCAGCACGCGTCAAAATAACCTCCGCCCCAAATCCTTCTGCTACCGCTTTGATTTGTAAATCATCTGTTGCAATCACGACACGCTGCCAACCCTGAACAGCTTTAACACGTTCGTAAGTACGCTGAATCATCGGTTTGCCACCTAGGTCAACTAAGGGCTTACCAGGAAAACGTGTGGAAGCAAAACGTGCCGGGATAATGGCAATTACTTTCTTGTCATGCATCATTTTTCAAACTTAAGTGACGAAATTTTCTCAAATTTGCACATAATTGACGAGGATGCTTTCTGATATATGCGAAAAATATTCAATCACCGCTTTACTGACACGATTTGGAGCCTAGGCTACTGGGGGACCTCTGTGAATCCACAGGTCTGGATTGAAACTCGCAATCAAGACTCAATCCATGCATTTTCACTAGATGCTGGTACGCTAATACTCGAAACGATTCCACAATCAAAAGAACAATTTAAATCGCTTCAGTGGTTAACGGGTCTAACAGATGGAGCTGTCTTCTTAAGGCTCCGTCAAGGCAAAAATCCGGGTATCGAGGGACTTGAGGTCTATGATTTCCCTACTGGGAAATTGCGCTATAAAACTCCATTAAATCAATGGACCTCCATCGAAAACCAACAACTGATTACTAATCAAGGAATTATAGATTTACCAACCGGCAATATACTTGATCAGGTAAACTTGAAGAACCCCGCTTCAACCATCTCCATTGAATCCCCTATGCATTTCGAAGAAAGTCAATCCGAATTTCAAGCATTTGCAACTTTATTCGCTCAAAAATTTCAGGAAAAAATCGGAAAAGGAATGGATTATTGGGAGGGCTCCAATAAGCTGATATTTTCTTATTATATTTACGACAACGCTTGGAAAAATCAGCTGAGAATTTGTGACTACGAATTCAATACGCTGTTTTTGGAGACATTAGCCGAAGGCGAATTAATGGGCTATCACACTTTTCAAAACGTACAGAATACTTTATTTTTCATCAAAGATAAACGTGAACTTTTCATCTATGCAGATTTATAAAATTCGATATGCGATCCTATTCTTGATGCTTTTGGGCACTTTTTGTGGCATGAGTAATAGCCTAGATTCATTGGGCCTGAAAAAGGAAAACAATAAAACCTATTTGGTCTATAAAATAGGTGCGAAACAATCACTTTTCAGTGTACTAAAGCGCTTTAACCTTTCGTTAAGTGAATTCAAGCAGGTTAATCCAGAGATTGAAATTCCAGTCAATTCAGGAGAATTGGTCTTCATTCCATTGCATTACTTGGATGAAAGCACAAACACACTAGGAAATGTTGCCAAACCCATTGAAAAACCTGCTACACCCATAGAATCCACCAAAAATAATGGGATTCACATGGTCAGTGCCAAACAGAGTTTATTGACCGTTGCAAATTTGTACAAAGTCACCATGGCAGAAATACGTAAATGGAATAATTTAAATTCCGATGTATTAAAAGAAGGTCAACGACTTATTGTTGCGGCACCAGCTACAACAACGCCCATCGACAAGTCGGTACTATTACCGAGTAAAGGAACTGAAGAAACAAAAGCTCCTGCTGCGGCTGGTGAGCAAACTGATGCCAATGGCATGCGCAAGACAATAGAGACGGGTATGGCTGAACTGATCGATGTACCGGACAATTCTGGTAAATATTTAGCCTTGCATAAATCCGCTCCTATTGGCACTTTGGTGCTGGTTAAAAACCTAGCCAATGGCCAAAGTATATGGGTAAAGGTTATCGGCCGACTACCTAATACCGACAGCAAATTGATTATAAAATTATCACCAAAAGCATTCGAACGATTGAAAGCCGTTGATAAACGCATTCGGGCTGAAATCAGTTATTTAGTTCAATAAGATGGCCAAACGAAAAAGACCCATCACGGCTGGCACAGTGGCATTTGAGGTATTATTTACACTCTCATACCCCTTTATAGCTGCATTCTCATTGTTTGTGACACTCTCCGTTTGGCTGCTCTCTTTGCCATCGCGTGTAGTCGCATTCTTTGGAAATAAGAAATAAGACATGGAGGCTCATGTGATTAAATTATTGGATGAGAAATTACATTTCTTCAATCATGAGCGATTTATTGAGCACGATCCAATTCTAATTCCGCATCAATTTACACGAAAACAAGATATTGAAATTATGGGTTTTTGGGTGGCAACTCTTGCTTGGGGCCAACGAAAAACCATCCTATCCAAGGGATTCGAGCTCATTGACTTAATGGATGGAAGCCCTTTTGAGTTTATTCAACAGCATCAAGAATCCGACTTAAAACGCTTTGAATCATTCAAACATCGTACATTTAACGCAACAGATGCCTTGTATTTTATCTCTTTTTTCAAACGGCATTATCAACAGTATGAAAGTCTTGAATCTGCCTTTTGCCAACACTACCAAGAAGCAGAAACGACAGTTGAGCAAGCCATAAACCGATTTTATCTCCATTTTTTCGATGATGCGTTTGCTCCTCAGCGAACACAAAAGCATATAGCTGCACCAGCAAAAAACTCCGCTTGTAAACGCATCAATATGTTTTTGCGTTGGATGGTACGAAAAGACAAGACAGGCGTTGACTTTGGAATTTGGAATGAAATCAAGCCCCATCAGTTGGTCTGCCCATTGGATGTGCATGTATTACGAACCGCCGAAAGCATGCGATTGATTCAAGCTGGCCCAACAAATTGGAAGAAAGCATTAGCATTAACAGAAACTTTGCGGGCATTAGACCCGTCTGATTCAGTCAAATATGATTTTGCCTTATATGGAATAGGCATTGAAGAAAAAACAATATGGAAATAGTACAGGTAAAAAGTCCCGATGAATCAGCCTTCTTTGAAGTAATTCCTGCCTATGGAGGCATGTTGACACAATTAAATTGGGCAGGCAATGTCATTAAAATACCATATGCTGATCAATATAAACTCAACCAAAACCCCTACCATCCCAGTGCCCTCTTGAGCCCTTGGGTTAATCGGGTTCGGAATGGAAATTATTCATTTGAAGGTAGAAATTATCAGTTACCCATCAATGAACCCAATTTAGGCAACGCAATACATGGATTATTGGCTCGTAAGTCATTTGACTTAACAACCGATAGATCGAAAGTTGAATTAACTTATCAATATCTAGCAGAAGAAAATGCGTTTCCATTCGCTTTTGAGATGCGCTTAATTTATGCATTCACGACTGAAAATGCATTCCAAATTACATTTCAGGCAAAAAATACAGGAACTGGAAATATGCCTTTCGCCTGCGGCTGGCACCCTTATTTCTGTTTGACGGAAGGATCTTTATCCGATTGGAGCATTCGATTTGATTCGATTTGTAAATTTCTTTCGGATAGTCAGATGATTCCCTTGCGGGAGGAAATCTATGATGCGAGCGCCGGCGTTAATTTAGGGGAAGAAATTTTGGATAATGTTTTTCGCATCAAGAAGATGGACAAACATATTACACACTTGTATAATAAGCAGAAAAAGGAATCGTTGTATATCGAACAATCGAGCCATGATTTCCCTTTTTTGGTCGTATTTGCACCTGAAAATGAAAATTGTGTAGCGATTGAACCTATGTCGGCAAATACAGATGCATTCAATACCGGCGATGGTTTGCGGATTTTGGCACCGAATGAAATCTTTTCCTCGACAGTGACAATTCGATATGTAAAAGCAGACAAAGCAGATTAATTAGGTAAAACCTTTTTGTACCTTTGTGTTTATGATTCTACGATTCTTAATCTTCATATTGATTTGTTCAAGCATGCTTACGGCAAAAGCTGAGTTCGTTGCTGATAGCTTGGCAAGCAAATGGAAAAAGGATTTTAATACGGGAATTAACCTAAATCAATCGAGTTTTTCCGATAACTGGAAAGGTGGAGGAACCAATACCTTCGCGATTGGTTGGTTTTTAAACCATTCGGCAAAAGTTGCCAACAATAATTGGCGATTGAACAGTGATTTGAACATACAAGTGGGTTTTCTTCAAAACCGAACGCAAAGCCTACGAAAAAATGTCGATCGAATCTTTTATGAATTTAAGGCAGGTTATCGCATTAGTCCGAAATGGGATTTTTATGGATCGACCAACTTTTCGTCACAATTTTTTCAAGGTTTCGAGTATGGGAAAAAGAATTCTGTGGGCGTGCCCGTGGATTCTTTGGTCTCTAATATTTTTGCTCCCGCCTACTTGACTTCATCCATGGGTTTTGAATTTCATCCAGACAAGTCCTTTTATACGCGAATAGGTATAGGCAGTTTACGCCAAACATTTGTGTTTGATGATCGTATTTCTAACGCAGGATTATACGGTTTAGAAAAACCTGGAGATAATATACGTAATCAGTTCGTATTTCAATATTTGATGAATATAGAGAAAGATATCTTTCAAAACATCAATATGAAAGCACGGTATTCTGCCTTAGTTGACTATTTCCGTATGGGCTATTCGAATGGAATCGTACACCGCTTGGATGCCAATTTCACGATGAAGGTTAATAAATATGTCAGTACGAATTTACAAGCCGTATTGTTCAAGGATTATGACCAAGATCCAAATTGGCAATTCTCTCAAATACTTTCAATGGGAGTCTTATACCGACTAGCTAATTGATTGATCGCTTGCGTTGCTGCATACGTTCATGCAACATTTGAATAATCCCATCCTTCAAGCCCAAGTCGGGAACAAAAATTGTTTGACATCCAGCCAATTCCATTGCTGTTAAATATATCGAGGCTGCCGGAACAATTACATCGGCACGGTCCGTATTTAACCTTAATTTATTGACCCTTTCATCATAAGAAAAGGAAGAGATGAAATCAGAAATACGCTGCAATTCACTGATATCCATCGTTTTGTCTTCGCTTACTTGCGTTGACAAATTATATAATTTGCTAATATTGCCACCCGTTCCCACGGCGAGAACGGGCCCTCTTAAGGATTCCATTTGTTGAGAAATCCATTTCTTCATTTTATCCCAGTCCCCTTCTTTTTCTTTCCCTTCTAACAAACGGACAGAGCCAATTTTAAAAGATTTCGAAGCAAATTTTTCTTGATTACGATAAAAATTCAATTCCGTTGACCCTCCACCTACGTCGATATGAAGGTAGTTTTTTTTGGGATTCAGGGATTTCACAACCACATCATTGATCAATTCGGCCTCTCGAGCCCCATCAATGATTTGAATTTTCATATCTAAAATCTTATGAATACGGGTCACAAGTTCAGCTGAATTTGCGGCTTCGCGCATGGCCGAAGTCGCACAAATGGCATAATCTTGAACTTCATGCAAATCCATTAACAATTTGTAGGCATGCAATAATTTGAAAACACGCACTTCGGATTCGGGCGAGATGGATCCATGACTAAACACGTCGTGACCTAAACGCAAGGCAAAACGGACATATTCCACGCGCTTAAAACTCATCATTCCATCGTTTTCCAACACACTGGAAATTTGTAGACGAGCAGCATTAGAACCGATATCAATGGCAGCAAACTTCATAGGACGGGGCTTGGTTTATGTAAGTAAAATCCGTTGGCACTGGGCTCAAAGCTAATCTCCGTACCTAAAACAAATAGTAATTGCCTTTTGTCAATCACGACAGGAATATCCTGAATGAGGTATTCTTCATCATACGCTGTTTTTTGATCAAATCCTAAGACATAGGTTCCACCGCAGGTACCACCACGCATGCCCACTCGAATAAAGGGCTCGGGCATTTTACCTTGTTGCACGAGGGCCACAAGATTTTCATGTGCCGTGGGGGAGAATGAAACAGGAGAATTATTTGACATACATGCAATGAAAGCCTGCGCAAATTTAGTTAAATTTAACCTGCTATAAAGCTTTTGATATTAACATTTTTTAAGGATTTGAAGGCAATAAAAACCTAAGGATTCGTTAAGGTAAAAAAAACGAACATATGAATTATTCCATTCTTTGGGCAGACGACGAAATTGATTTACTAACTCCTTATATTTTATTTTTGGAGAACAAAGGCTATCAAGTAACAGCGGTCAATTCGGGTGCAGATGCTTTAGATTTGGTGAATAAACAAAAATTTGACGTCCTGTTTTTGGATGAAAACATGCCTGGCATGACGGGATTAGAGGTGCTGATTGCTATTAAACAAATTCGCCCCAATCTTCCTGTCATTATGATAACCAAATCAGAGGAGGAAGAATTAATGGAAGATGCCATCGGATCCAAAATTGCTGATTACTTGATTAAACCCCTGAATCCAAACCAACTTTTGTTATCAGTCAAGCGTATTTTTGATAAAAAACGATTGGAGGAGGAGAAGACAAATTTAAATTACCAACAAGAGTTTCGAGCGCTCTCGATGCGCTACCAAGATCATTTAAACGCTGCTGAATGGGCAGAGATATACAAAAAACTTACTTATTGGGAATTGGAAATCGACAAGACGGAAAACAAATCCATGTCGGAGGTTCTCATCAGCCAAAAATCAGAAGCCAATGTACATTTCAGTAAATTCATTGAAAATTCCTATGAATCCTGGTTACAAAAGCCCGACAAGGAAACACCGATTTTAAGTCATTTAATGATGCGTAAACATGTTTTCCCACGCATAAATGACAAATCGCCTCTCTTCTTTATTTTAGTTGATAATTTACGCTACGACCAATGGAAAACCTTGGAATTGTTTATTCAAGATTACTTCCAGGTGGAGGACGAAAAGACCTATTTTTCTATTTTACCCACGACGACAGCCTATGCTCGAAATTCCATTTTTGCAGGTATGATGCCCATGGAAATTCAAAAAAACTATCCTGACAAATGGGTATTCGATTTAGGGGACTCAGAGGATGAGGAGGGGTATAACCAGCATGAGGAATTTTACTTAAATGAGCAGTTAAAACGCTTACGCATTGATGCAAAGGCCTCCTATCATAAGATTATTCATCAATATCAGGGGAAACAACTGGTTGATAATTTCAACAAATTATTAACCAATCAGTTAAATGTGGTCGTCTACAATTTTGTCGACATGTTATCTCATGCGCGGACCGACATGGCAATGATTAAAGAATTAGCCCCCGATGAATCTGCCTATCGGAGCTTAACGGCGAGTTGGTTCCAGCACTCTCCTTTATTTGATTTCTTGAAGCGCATTGCCGAAAAGAAAGGGCGTGTGATCATCACGACTGATCACGGCATGATTCGCGTGCAAAATCCGATAAAAATTGTGGGTGATCGGAATACTAATACCAACTTACGATACAAACAAGGAAAGAATTTGAATTGGGACGCGTCGAGTAAAATGATGGTTTGTAGAAAACCTGAGCAACTTTTTTTACCAAAGCCGAACGTGTCCACCTCGTTTGTCTTTAGCAAGGAGGATTACATGTTTGCTTATCCTAACAATTACAATCAATATGTAAACCACTATCGAAACACCTTCCAACATGGCGGAATTTCACTTGAGGAATGCATTATTCCTGTAACCTATTTGACAGGTAAGTAATTAAAGAGAACCTACTGGTGTGATATGACCACCTTCACATTTCAAGATTTTTCCTGGAACACGTTGGATCGTATGGTAATCATGACTAGCCATGATGATGGAAGTCCCTTGCATGGTCAATTGCTTAAACAATTCCATGATTTCCATGGAAACCTCTGGATCTAAATGTCCAGTAGGTTCATCTGCAAGAATCAAAACGGGATTATTCAATAAAGAACGAGCAATGGCAATTCGTTGTTGCTCGCCACCAGATAATTTATGCACACGCTTGTGGATGGCGTTTGACATTCCAACTTGTTCCAAGACAGTTTCGATGCGCGATTTGATTTCAGCTTGATTTTTATGACCCGTAGCTTCTAGCACAAATGCTAAATTCCGCTCCACATTGCGATCCGTCAACAGCTGAAAATCTTGAAAGACAAAACCTAGTTTACGGCGTAAATAAGGAACATCTTGGTTTTTAATTGTCAGTAAATCAAATCCAGCCACCTGAGCTGTACCCGAGTCAATGGCTAATTCACCAAAAATCGCTTTGAAGAAGGTACTTTTCCCAGACCCCGATTTCCCAATCAAATAATAAAATTCGCCTGACTCAACTGTTAACGAAATATCTGTAAGCGTCGGAATTCCTTCCTGCGAGATATGAACATTTTCAAAAGAAAGTACAGGCATAAAATTTATATTATTGGTTAGACTTTGCATGATCAGCTAAGAAAGTAGCCAATCCACTGTCTGTTAATGGATGTTTTAATAATGCAAGCATTGCCGACAAAGGCCCAGTCATGACATCAGCGCCGATTTCAGCACATTTGATGATATGAATTGGGTGGCGAACAGAAGCCGCAAGAATTTGGGTTTCAAATTCATAATTATCATAAATCACACGAATTTGATCGATCAAATCCATGCCATCAAATGAAATATCATCTAAACGACCAATGAACGGAGAAACATAAGTTGCACCCGCTTTAGCCGCTAATAAAGCTTGACCAGCAGAGAATACCAACGTACAGTTTGTCTTAATGCCTCGAGAAGAAAAATATTTCAGAGCCTTGATACCATCCTTAATCATAGGAATCTTAACGACAATCTTTTCATCTAATTCCGCCAACTCCTCCCCTTCACGAATCATCCCCTCATAATCGGTCGCAATAACTTCCGCAGATACATCTCCATCGACTAAATCACAAATAGCTTTGTAATGACGTAAAACATTATCTTTTCCGCTAATGCCTTCTTTGGCCATTAAGGAAGGATTCGTTGTTACACCATCCAAAACACCTAAATCTTGTGCTTCTTTGATATGGGCTAGATTCGCCGTGTCGATAAAAAATTTCATATGAGGAGGTTTAAATTAGATCAAAAAAAAATGGCAAATTCACCGCTCAACCAACCTACCTTTGCTTCTTTCACGACCTGGAGGATTCAGCGGGAGCTGGTAATTTGCCGATGCAAATATGGCAAAATCTAAGCTTTTTTCAAAATTAATGCCAATAATTTCCGAATACCCCTTAACTTTAATTTCAAATTAAAAATATGCGAATTCTTTCGATTTTCTGTCTTTCCCTCCTACTATATGCCTGCTCCTCTGATGCAGAATCTTGGCTTCAAGAAGCAAAAGCTCGGTTACAAAAAGGTGAAACCGTTTCTGCCAAAGAAGCCATCAAAAAGGCGCTTGAGAAAAATCCTGGATTAGCGGAAGCTTATAATTTACAAGGTGTAATCGCTTTTCAAGAGAAAAGTTGGGACGAAGCGCGGAGCCACTACCAAAAAGCAATTGAATTAAAACCATCGCTGTACACGGCTCAACTCAACTTGGGCGCTTTGGAAATGGAACAGGGCCAATGGGCAAAAGCATTAGCGCCAACAGAAGCAGCCGTTAAACTCCAACCTGATTCGAGTGCTGCGTATTTACAACGAGGAATCGTACAGGCCGCGCTAGGTAAAACAGATGCAGCGATAACTGACTTTACTCAAAGTCTAATGAAAAACAATAAAGAAATTAATGCTTTATATAATCGAGGGAATATCTATTTCCAACAAGGGGAATTTGCGTTGGCTAACCAAGATTTTGAAGCAAGTGTGCAAATTGACCCGAATTTTGCTAAAGGATTTTATGCGATGGGATTGAGCTATTATAAAGTCAACGAAAAAGAGAAAGCTTGTTTTGCATTGCAACAAGCAAAAAAATTAAAATATCCTGGAGCCAAAGAGGCTGTCACCAACTTATGTAATTAACATGATGAAAACGAAAAAAATCATTTCCTATATGGGAATCTTCTTCACCCTGACCTTTATTTTATTTACGTATTGGCAATTCAATGACCCAGATCCAATTCTTTGGGTACCCATTTACGGCGTAGCTACCTATGTATCCTTTCAGGCATTCAGAGGCTTTGTTAACAAAGAAATAATGATCGTATTATTTATTCTTAGTACTTGTGCTGGGATTCAACAATGGGTCGAAATGACTGCTTGGGAAGGATTTATGACAGATGGCCTTGCCATGAAAACAATGAATCAAGAATTAGCGCGTGAGGCAGTGGGTCTTTGGATTGCTTCATTTTCATTCGCTATTTATTACTTTTTAGAAAAAAAATAGCATGTTAGAATTAGGTTTTGCTTCTGCAATATTGCCCAACTTATCCTTGGAACAGGTGATGGATTTTGCTCATCGTGCGCGATTTAAATGCGTCGAGGTCATGTGCTGGCCATCACAAAATAGTGACACGCGTCGGTATGCCGGAGTCAGTCACATAGCTGTGGACCAATTGGATTCTTTGGGCCTATTGAATTTAAAAACCTTTTTAAAACAACATCCGGTAAAAATTTCGGCATTGGGTTACTATCCCAATCCAATGGATCCCGATGAAGCCCTTGCAGCATTTTACCGCGAACATATTAAAAAGATTATTCGTGCTGCGGCTGTTTTGGGAATTCCCGTCGTTAATACATTTGTCGGCCGTGATTACACCAAAAACATTACTTACAATTTAGATAAATTCAAGGAAGTTTGGCCTGAAATTATCGCATTAGCCGATTCCTTGAATATAAAAATTGGGATTGAAAATTGTCCGATGTATTTTACAGATGATGAGTGGCCTGGTGGCAAAAACCTTGCAACTACGCCTAAAATTTGGGACCAATTATTCAGCATCATCCCATCATCCAATTTTGGGTTAAACTATGACCCTTCCCACATGGTATGGCAACAGATGGATTACCTGTATCCAATTTATCATTATGCTGAAAAATTACATCATGTCCATTTAAAAGACGTTAAAGTCTATCCAGAGAAATTAGATCGAGTGGGCATTATGGCGAATCCCTTGGAATATCATTCGCCCAAATTACCCGGCTTGGGAGACATTCAATGGGGAAAATTTATCAGTGCGCTCCACGATGTCCGATACAGGGGACCCATTGTGATTGAAGTGGAAGACAAGGCCTTTGAGGGTTCTGATGAAGATGTTCAAAAAGCCATTTACATGGCACGCAATCACATCAATACCTTTTTGCCTTAGGGTGCAGGAATCATTTGAACGGTCGCGTCAACATAGGATGCTCTATATGTTCTAGTACCTGAAAAAGTAAAATCAGATTTTTCGAGCGTAACAATATTACCAATGCCATCCAATACAAAGTAATTTGTTTCAGAAATTTGCAATTGTGTATCGTTGTTGATCAATTTCCATTTACCCGAGGCGGAATTATTCCCTGTATTATCAATAGCTAGACATGTCCCATCCGCCTTGAAAGTCAACCGCACTTTGGACATATCGTATTGTGAACCTTCTGCTGTCCGCCCTCGCTGGTAAACAGTTCCATTCAAATAACCACTAGCACGCACTTCCTGTATCTGCCAAGTTGTACTTAATAAGATTTCTGTTTTTGTTTTTGGTACCAAACTTGAATCTGTCTGACAAGCCAATAAGAAGATCGAACAAAACAGAATGTAAATGTATTTCATAGCATGATAAGTGAGGGGCAAAATTACAAATAAGTCGGGAATAAAAAAGGGGGCTTTGGCCCCCAATATTTATAAGATGATCACGCTTATTTGGCTGGTTTCGCGAAAATCGTCGCATCAATGCTTGGATTAAGATCAATCGAAACGGTATCCACTGTCATCAACCCTCCCATTGGACTTGCCGTTTCCATAGTATATGGAAAAAATAGACCATCCACGGCCTTATAATTTGAGAAATTAATTTCAGTATCTACTTCTTGGCCGTTTGCCTTTAATTTACCTGTAACTTTTACGATAAAATATGTGGACGCTGAAACATATACTTGCAATGCATCTCCGCTTGCTTTTGTAACTTTCAACAAATAAACTTCTGCACCGTCTAGTTTTTCCTTGCTGACTAACTCAATGGTAGCGCCTTCTCTTTGCGCAATAATCAAAGTTGAACCAATGTTTTTTTGAGAAGCTGCCAATTTCACCTGGTCAGCTGGCATTACTTCCGGTTCTCCTGTTCCACCCATCATGGCAGGTCGCATCATCCAACCTGATTCACCATTTATTGCAGTAATAATTTTATTACCCATTACTTCAACTTCTGTGCGAAATCCTTGACCAACGAGGACTGATGTCTTACTTTCAATGTCCATCCCTTGAACACTGAATTTATTTTTCATCACTAAACTTTTAACTGCCGACCATTTTTCTGGACTTCCCATGGCGGTTTGATGTTTAGCCAAAACCTCTTCGGTTGTTTGAGCATGCAAAACAACTGAGCAGCATAGAAGCACACCCAAAAACAAAGCATTGATTGAGTTTTTCATAAGGGTTTATATTTTTTCGAAAGGTATTAGTTTCTTATTAAGAAAATATGAATCCTATGCAAATTATCAGTTTACTGATTATTTTTTGGAATCGATCGCATGATAAAACCCCAAGCAAAAAAGACCACAATTCCAGCGGCAAAAAATGCAGCTCCTGGAAAATAATGTTGGGAATCCGTGAAATATGCGAATAAATTAGAAGCAAATAAAGGGCCTAAAATGGTCGTAATGGATTGTAAACTTGTTAATCCCCCTTGCAATTCACCTTGTTCATTTGCCCCGACTTGTTGGGTTATCAAACTCTGTAAAGCCGGTCCTGCTAGTCCTCCCAATCCAAAAGGAACCATAAAGGCATACATCATCCATGATTTCGTCGCAAAAGCAAACAATAAAAACCCAATCCCCCAAAGAAGTAGACCATACGAAATTGTCCTTCGCTCTCCCACTTTAGGGGTAATAACACGTGTTAAGCCCCCTTGAACGATTACAACAATCAAGCCAACAAACGCAAGTGAATAACCCACCTCATCAGGAGACCAATTGAACACCTTCATCGTAAAATATGACCATGTACTTGGATGTGCCTGACTAGCTAATTGTAAACAAAAATATCCAGCAATCAATCCTAATACGAGTGGATGGTAACGAGACATGTGCTTCAGCGATCCAAATGGATTCGCTCGTTTCCAATCAAACGGACGGCGATTCGCTAAACTTAAGGATTCAGGCAATACAAAATATCCATACAAAGCATTCAACATCGTTAATACGGCCGAAGCATAAAATGGTAAATGCACATTAATATTTCCGAGCGCCCCTCCGATTGCCGGCCCCACAATAAAGCCTAATCCGAAAGCGGCCCCCACCATTCCAAAATTTTTCGCGCGATTTTCAGCAGTAGAAACATCAGCTATATAGGCTTGAGCTGTTGTAAAACTCGCTCCAGTGATCCCGGCCAATATTCGCCCAATAAACAACCAGGTGATATTGGGAGCATTAGCAAGTAATAAATAGTCTAAAGAAAAACCAAAAAGGGAAGCTAGTATGACTGGTCTCCGACCAAATTGATCAGATAATCCTCCTAAAATAGGTGAAAAAACAAATTGCATGATGGCATAGGAAGCCATTAACCAACCAGAATATTGAGAGGCGACACTTAAATCCCCTCCTGTAAAACCTCGAATTAAGGTTGGCATCGTCGGAACGATAATCCCAATCCCCATTACATCAATCAACAAAGTCACAAAAATAAACCCAATCGCTGCGTCGCGCTTTTTAAACATATCAATAGATTAAGTCGGCAATTTACTAAAATTGATAATGAATGCTAGCTTGTAAGAAATCTTTACTTATTTGCGCACACTGAACTGGCAATTTTTCCTTATTGGGAACTGCATCCAATTCCACAATAGCCCAACCAGCAAATTTGATTTTATCTAAGGCCGCAAAAACTCCAATTAGATCAACATTTCCTTGCCCTAATTCAACGAATTTATAAGATTTAGGATTCGTATCCCCTTTGATTGGGCATTCAACATCCTTCATGTGTAGACTATGTAAGACTTTTTGGTATTTAATTACCGCCTCCGCAGGTTTTCCTCCTCCTTGGTGATAATGGGCAACATCCAATAATAAACGCACATAATCCGGGTTCATTGCTTGAACCAAGGCCTCCACTTCTTCGGGAGTTTCCCCATACTGATGCATGTGATTATGATAAGTCGCTTGAACACCGATAGACTGAGTCTGCTTTCCTATTTCATTCATTGCGGCTGCCAAACGTGCTAATTCATCCGCTGTTGGCGGAACATTATTTTTCCGCAAACTATTTGTCATCTGAATGGATGAACCACCCAAAGACTTCACAAATCGGGCATGATTTACATGCATGGCAATATTTGCCTCCATTTTGGCCGGATCAATTTCTACATTCCCACTCGAAAACATCACTAATGACAAATGCTTTGCGTCGAGTAAAGCCTTCAAATCGGCAGAATTATCTTTGTATTTAGCATAAGAATTTGCCCTTAATTGTATTCCTTTATAACCTAAAGTTGACAATTCTTCGATGGCCAACTCATCCTTTCCACCCCAAGTAATGGCCGAATATCCCAATTGGTAGGTCTTGGATTTTGATGAAGGTAAAAATGCCGCGAGGGCTAAAATTGAGTTTTGTGCAAGGAAGTGACGGCGAGATAGCATAGGGAAGAGTTAAGAG
>JACCDU010587766.1_pt1 | contig 19435 bp, 18 predicted proteins | sample 7446081 | NCBI WGS metagenome assembly JACCDU01 (sample SAMN15323447, study PRJNA562643) | freshwater metagenome | isolation source: river surface water | place: USA:Blue River Watershed | collected 2017-08-17
ACAGAAATTAAAGGATTAGATAACTTGGTTAATTTACAAAAATTATATTTAAATAATAATCAAATAACAGAAATTAAAGGATTAGATAACTTAGTTAATTTACAAGGATTACTTTTATATAGTACTCTAATAAAAGAGATTGAGAATATTGATAATTTAATTAATTTAGAAATATTAATTTTATGTGAAAATAATATAACAGAAATAAAAGGACTTGATAATTTGGTTAATTTACAAAATTTAAATCTTAGTTATAATAATATAACTGAAATAAAAGGACTTGATAATTTAGTTAATTTACAACACTTGTATTTAAATGGCAATCAAATAACTGAAATAAAAGGACTAGATAATTTAGTTAATTTACTCGAATTAAAATTAGATAATAATCAAATAACAGAAATGAAAGGTCTTGATAATTTAGTTAATTTACAATTTTTAACTTTAAATGAAAATAATATAACAGAAATAAAAAGTCTTGATAATTTAATCAATTTATTACAGTTGATTCTAAGTAATAATAATATAACAGAAATAAAAGGACTTGCTAATTTAATTAATTTACAATATTTATATTTAATGAATAATCAAATAACAAAACTGAAAGGTCTTGATAATTTAGTTAATATACAAGAAATATGTTTAATTAATAATCAAATAAAAGAACTTGAAAATTTAGTTAATGTACAAAGATTATATTTAAGTTATAATCAAATAACAGAAATTAAAGATCTTGATAAATTATTTAATTTACAACAATTATGTTTATCTAATAATCAAATTACTGAAATAAAAGGACTAGATAATTTAGTTAATTTACAAGTTTTAATTTTAGATAAAAACCAAATAACAGAAATAAAAGGACTTGACAATTTAGTTAATTTACAAACATTATTTTTATATAATAATCAAATAACAGAAATTAAAGGACTTGATAATTTGATTAATTTACAAAATTTAAATCTTAGTTATAATAAAATAACTGAAATAAAAGGACTTGATAAATTAGTTAATTTACAAACATTAAATACTAGTGATAATAAAATAACAGAAATAAAAAAATTAAATAATTTAGTTAATTTGAAAGATTTAGATGTTGGTTTTAATCAAATAACAGAATTACCAATATATCTATGTAATTTTAGATATCTTTCTATATTTTATTGGCATAACAATCCAATAGAACATATATCTTTGCCCGTTCAAAGAATGTTAAATAGAATTAAAAAATGTATAAATACTAAAAATAATAATATTTATAATGATAAACAAAATATTCATGATCATACTATACAAAATAGTTTTAGAAATTCAGTAAATAATATATTAAAAGATAAACCAACTAAGACTATAGAAATAGTTAAAGAAGAAATTATTGAATCATCTATTTTAACTGAAGAAACAAAACGAGAAATAATAAATTATTGTGATGATAAAACTGAACATTCTCTATATTTAATTACTTATAGTGATTTATTAATATATGTTTGGTCACGTATTAATAATAATGAAGAAATACTAAAAGTATTTAATCAAGAAATTAAGGATGGATTATGTATGTGTTTTACAGGAAGATTAACTAGATTATTAAATGTACTTGCTGGATTTTATGATGATATAGAAATACAGATTAGTAATAGTGAACAAATTACTAACATTATTATAAATCTTAAACATAAAATTAATAATAATGAAGACTTAAAAATAGCAGTTAAAAATGAATTAATTGAAAGACATTATGATGAATCTGTTATTAATGAATGGTTAGATTATATATAAAAATTGAATTATTTTTTTATTAAACATATGTAATATAATATATGGAAAAAAAAGAGTATGAACAAGTTATTTATAATACAGATCATAATGAATTAGGATTTTTGTGGGATAAAGTTTCATCATTATTTGGTTTTTCATTAGTTAAATATGATTCAATTGTAGAAAAAATATTACCAAATCAAAAAATTATTTATCATAATAAAGAACAAAAAACAGTAATTATAATTGATAATTTAATTATTTTTGATGCATATGCTATTAAAGATGAATTTGAACAAAATCGATACTTTGTTGGGTTTAAATCATATGGAAACTATACTGGTTACAATATATTAGGAATGATTATTTATTTTGATTCAGAAGGTGTTCTTAAAGAAAAAAGAATTTTATCTAAAATTTTATGCAATTATGATGCAAGAAATGGTCCTATAAATACATATCTATATAAACAGTCATTAGTTTTTTTACAAATACATCGTGATACAAAAAACCCAATACTTAATATAGTTTTATTATCATATTTAGATAATTTAATAACAAAAGTAGAATTTTATTTGAATGGTCTAAAATGTGATACAATTGATACAATTGATAATAAAATAAATTATAGATTTTTGCATATTAAAACAGAATATTTTAATTATTTATTTGATTTAGGATCAACAAAAATTATTAAAAATAATAGTATATTAACTTTCAAAGAAGAAAATAAATTAGTTATAAATAGTTATAAAACAGACACTGATGATTTATATAAATTTTATAATAGTCTTATTAATAATCCAGAAGAAGAATATAATGATGAATATCCAGATAATTGTATTCATTGTAGTCAAATAACTAGTAATGCAGTTTATGATAATATGGGATTCGGCAATGGTTACTGTTTTAATTGTAGTATAAGATATTCTAAATCTGATAAAAAATGGTATTGTTGTAAACTACAACCTACCACTAATTATTTATGCGGTAATATTGTTGATAAAAATAATTATTGTAGTAAACAACATTCTACTACAATGGAAATTTGTATTAATTATACTAATAATTCTTCATTAAAATATCCATATAAACAATTTTTTAATATAACTAAAAAAAATATTTAATTTATTTTATTACTTATAATAATGGAAATTGAATATAAACAAAAATATTTAAAATATAAACAAAAATATTTAAATTTAAAAAATCAATTAGGTGGCACAACTTTAAAACCGGGTAAATCATATATTTTCTTTTTTAATTCAAATATTATTAATAATGACAATGTTATTGATAAAGGTACTATTATATTAAAACATTTTGAATCAGATTCAACCCAACAAATTAAAAATCCATCAATTAATGATTTATTAAAAGTAATTCAAGAAAAAAGTAATGGTAACTCATTGTATCATGAAAAAGGTTCTACTGAATTAAAAGTAATTGAATCAATTATTACAAAAATTAAAAATACTACTGCTAATGTTGGATCATCTATATCTAAAATGGCTGAATCATCAGTTAGTTCTGTCGCTAATGTTGGTTCATCTATAATAAATACTGCTAAAGATACAAGTGTATCACAACTATGTAAGCAATGTCAAAAATTAAAATGTAATCAAACAGGAGGTAGTTGTATCATTTGTAATCAATTAGTTGGGGGATCAAATACCATATCTTTATCTAATCTTAATATTAGTGTTGATATAATATATGATAATAAAAATGACATTGAAATTAATAATAATTTAAAAAAAATTATTGAAAATATTAATAATAATGAAAAATTTAATATAGACAGAGCGATTGTATGTCAAGTAGGTATGGGTATTACAAATAGTAAAATTTTAAAGTATTATAAATATCAAAAAACACAAACTGCTGGAATGTCATCACCAAACAATTTACAAAAATATGGTTCATCAAATTATAGTTCACCAAACAATTTACAAACATATGGTTCATCAAATTATGGTTCACCAAACAATTTACAACCATATGATTCACCAAATTATAGTTCACCAAACAAATTACAAACATATGGTTCATCAAATTATGGTTCACCAAACAATTTACAACCATATGATTCACCAAATTATAGTTCACCAAACAAATTACAAACATATAGTTCATCAAATTATAATTCTGATTCATCACGTAAATTATTTAGATCTGATTCACTAAATAATGCAACTAGTTCTTCAAGATCAGTTTCACCAAATAAATTTTTTAAATCGCCACGTAATTTATTTAGATTTGGTTCACCAAGTAATTCAAGATCAGTTTCACCAAGTAATTCAAGATCAGTTTCACCAAGTAAATTATTCAGGTTTATATCACCAAGTAATCAATCGTCAACAAAAAAAAGAAAATCCGACACATCGTCACTAAAGCCAATGCCAAAATTATTTAATGATGATGACGATGAGCCTTTTGTTTTAAACACAATGAAACAATTTGTAGATGATGAATCATTCAGTTTAAATAAATTAAAATATGAAGATGAAAATATTAGATATGCACCTTTAAATGATTTTAGTTATGTACATATTTTATCAAAAAAAGATAGTGATATAATAACATTATTAAAAAACACATTTGAAAATAATTGGGTATTAACAGGATCGGTAGCAATTAAATTATATTTAATAAAATTAAATGTAAATAAATTTTTACCACTAGAAACAACAGATATTGATGCAATATATAAACCAGAAAATTCAAAACTAACCAAAGTTGATTTTAAATGGGTTGGTGATTTTGAAAGAAAACAAGAATTACCTCATCAATCAGTAACATTTGAATTAAAAAATAAAGTTGATAAATCAGTTATAGCATCATTTGATTTATCATGTGAAAGAAAATTACCAAAATTTTATCCTATATTTGGAATAAATGTAATGGATCCCGTAAGATTATTAGAAGATTATTTAGATAATGATAGAGATAAAGATAGACAAAAAATAGAAGCATTAAAAGAGATAAATAATATAATAAAAAGAAATCCAAAATTACTAAATTAAAATTTTTTATTGATTAAAATTTAATTCCATAAAATCTTTGGTCCATTTTAAAGCAAACTGTTTTTTAAATTTTTTCCAATTTTCAACAAATATTTTAGATGTCATAAATTGAGACAATAATTTAATTAATTTTTCTTCCATAACAGTAACTTGAAAATTTAATCTACCACCTGATGTTATTTTAAATGAATCAATATAATTAATTAATGCATCAATATTTATTAAAATATTATTTGATATAATTTGTTCAGAATTATAATTTCTAATAGATTCATCAGTATTTTTTATTCCATTAAATAATTCATCATAATAATATTTCATATCTTTATTATTTGCAAAAAAACTACTTGTTGTTTGTGTTATATTTTGTGATAATTGATTTAAATAAGATATTTGACTGTTAACTGTTGTAGCAAATTGATTCATAGCATTTGTATATGCATTATATATTGATAATGAAATACTTAATGTTCCATAAATACTTAATAAAGTTTTAAATTTTGAACTTTCTGCAATATTTGAATTCCAATAAAAATAATGAATAACTCCAGTTAAAAATAAAAAATAATATTTATTTTCAAAAATAAAATCTATAAATTTTTTAATATCATCCATAATTATATTATATTATATTATATATTATTTTTTTATTATATAATATAATGAATAGTAATCTTGTTATTTGTGGTTATAATCTAAGTACTAAAACATTAATTATTGTTTGTATAATTGTAGTTGTTTTATTTTTATTATTTAAAGGTACAGAAAAATTTACCGAACCAAAAAAAAATTGTTCTGATATAGCACCAGGTAATTGTACATCAGAATTATGTTCAGAACTGTCTTTTTGTAGACCACAAAAAACACAAAATAGTAATAAATGTAATTGTACTGAAAGAAAAAATGATGATTAATAAAATAATTTAATTTCTTGTAAACACAAAAGTATATAATTCTGATAATTCATCTATAAATTTATATCGTGATGATCCACCAAAATGACCTTGTTCAGTTTCCATTCTTATAACTTGAATATTTTTATCTGTTTTATATTCTCTTATTTTAGATAAAAACTTTAATGGTTCCCAATATGGTACTCGTGGATCATGTAACCCACCAGTTAAATACATATTTGGGTATTCTGTATTTTTAATATTTGTATATGGACAATATTGTTTCATATATTCATAATCTTCTTTTTCATTTGGATTACCCCATTGTGTCCATTCTTCTACTGTTAATGGTATTTTAGAATCAGACATTGTATTTAATACATCTATAAACGGTACACCTGGTATTACTGTTTTAAATAAGTCTGGTCTCATTGTAACTGTTGCTCCTATTAATAATCCTCCTGCTGATCTTCCTTCAGTTACTATATTTTTAATACTTGTATATTTTTCATCAATCATATATTCTGCACATCTAATAAAATCTCTAAACGTATTAAGTTTATTTCTCATTTTACCTTGTAAATACCAATCATAACCTAAAAATGATCCACCTCTTACATGTGATATTGCATATAAATAACCTCTATCTAATAAAGGTAATATTTTATATGAAAAAGTTGTATCAACTGTATAACCATATGATCCATATCCATATAAATATAATGGCATTGATCCATCTTGTTTAAACATATCTTTACGATATACTATTGATACAGGTATATGTATATTATCATGTGGTATCCATAATCTTTTACATACATATAAATTTTCATTATAATTTGGTACTATTTGCTCATAAACAATTTTATTTTCTAATGTATCCATATTATAATCAAATAATTTTAATGGTGATGTTAATGATGTAAAACTTATATTTAATATATTTGTATTGTACATACAATTTAATCCTAATTTAATTGTATAAACATAATCAGATTTAATATTTGAATGTTTATAATTAATATATTCATTAAAACTAAATATCTTGTTATCTAAATGTGATAACATTTTTATTGTTCCATTAATAAAACTATACACATTTATATAACTATTTCCATTTATTTTTGAACAAAATACAAAATAATCACTAAACATTTTTATATTATTTATATATACTGATGAATCATATGGTATAAATTCTTCCCATATACTATCTGTTTCCATATTTGATTTTACTATTTTCCAATTGGTTGCATCTTTATTAGTAAGAATATAAAATGTACCAGAATGATGTTCAACTTGATATTTTACACCTTTTTCTATCCCTTTTATTAATTTATATTTCATTGGATCAGTATTTATATCAATATACATTGAATAATTTGTATTATAATCACCTATTGTAATTATTACATATAATTCATCATCTGTTATATCCACATTAACATACAATTCTTCATTATATTCTTTATAAATTAGATTATTCTCATTTGTTTGAATATTATATAACCATAATTCACATAATCTATTTCTTTCATCACCTACTAAATAATATATTAAATTATTATTAGCCCAAAAATATGAACAATATGCTAATTTTGGGATTGGATGAATTATTTTTTGATTTGTTTTTATATCATAACATATAAATTCATATTTTTCACTTCCATCATAATCTACTCCATATGTCATATATTTATCATTTGGTGATGTTGTAAATCCGGTTACATCACATTGATTTTTACCAATTGATAATTCATTTATATCTAACAATATATCTTCTTCATTTGTTTCTGTATTTACACGACAATAAATATTATAATCTTTTCCTTCTTCAAATTTACAATAATATTTATAAATTGAATTTTCATGTTTTCTATATTTATATGTTTCATATGTTTCACGTATATAAGATTTTATTTCATTATATATTTTCTTTTTCATACCAGTGTATGGATCAATTACTGAATTTGTATATTTGTTTTCCATATTTATATGCTCTAATACTTCTTTATTTGTTCTTGTATCATCACGTAACCAATAATAATTATCTTCTATTTCAATTGGAGGATTCATCAAGGTTTCTTTATTGGAACCTCTAAATTCACCTTCTACATTACCAAATTTAACTAGTGATTTTTGTTTTTTTGTCATTGGATGTGTCATACTTATTATACTAAATTTTTATAAATTTGTTTTTCAATTTTTTCTTTATAAGTTATATAATTTTGTATTTATGTACTTAATTCATCAGTTGTATTAAAATTATTGCCATTATTACTATTTCTTTTCATTTACATATAATAATTTACTAAATTGTAATAAATGAATTTGGTAGTTTAATTACTAATGAATACTTATATATTATTCTATTGGATCAACTATATTATTTTAATTGTTGTAAAATCAATACCATTTAATAATATATTTTATGCTTGTTACCAATTTAATATAAAAAACTGAAAATTCAATATGTATGGGATATAATGAAAATATTGGTATGAATATAAATAGATATATTAAAGTTAATGGTCATATTATTGGTCCATTTCATGCTATATTTAAAAATAAAAATACTTTACTAAATTGTAGATTTTTAACTAGTATACCATGTGGTTTAACTACTACTGCATGTAATAATTATGCAAGAATACATTATCCTATTGGATCAAACATTACACTTTTTTATGATTCTACTATTGGTATTTGTAGAACTACACAATTTGTAAATAATCTTTTTTATGTTGGATGTACATTTTTACTATTATCAATATTATTAAAAATTATAGCTACATATTTAGTAAACAAATATGATATAACTAATTTAATAATTAGTGAAGAACTTCACAATATAAAATAAATAAACATGTTTAATTTGACTTTTTTTTAACTGATATTACATTTGATAATTTAAAATTACCTTGTTGTGCCATTAATTTTCTTATATTTTCAATTGATTCATAACTTCCATCTGTATTAATTGGATCCATTACTTTTACTTTTACTATAATTTCTTTATTACATAATATATCAAAATTTAGTAAATTAAAAATATTTTGATTATATTTTAATATAATTGGTTGTACAGGATAGCCTAGTTTAAATGCAGTACTTCTAAATTTACATAACATTTCTGAATGTGATAAAAATCCTTCTGGAAAAATTAATAATTTTTTTTCTTTTGGATATTTATTAAAATATTCTGTTATTATATTATAATTACTTACATTTTTATTTTCATTGATTATTATATTTGGCATTATATTTACTAATGCTTTACCAAATAATGTTGAATTTATAACACGTGATGCAACAAATCCAAAATTATCAGTTGGTCCTAATAAAGAACCAATTACTAATGAATCATGAAAATTAGTATGGTTTGCAATTAAAATTCTTTTATAACTATTATCTAAAAAATTTAATTTTGATTTATTTGATATTTTTACTTTAATATTTAATAATTTTACAATATAGTTATTTAACCAACAAACATATTCTTTATTTAACAAATTAAAATATAATCTAAAACCTAATGACAATATAAATGGCAACGATATAATTACTCTACTAATTCCTCTTAATCTATCAATTATATTAAATTTTGGGATTTCTCGTATAATAGATTTACCATTGATATAATATTGGGAATTTTCATTTATTTCATTTAATGATATTGGTGGTCCACAATGATCTTCACAAATTAAACAATATGTTGAAAAACACGGATGTTTTAAATGTGTTAAATGTCCACATTTTGGAAAAACACAAACTGGTACATTACTTAATGAAAAATACTTTTGACAGCTATAACATTGTATATTTACATCCATACATTAAATATTTATAACTTGAAATTTGTTTTTTCAATTTTTATTTCAATAAGCTTATTTAAAAAAAATTGTTTTTAATAAATTAAATAATCTTATTTGTATTATATGGGTATTTGTAACACTAAAAATAAAATTATTCCACAAAAATTTGTATTAGGAATTATTGATCCTCAAAATGATTTTTTCAAAAATGGTATATTACCTATTAAAAATGCTGAAAAAATTATTTCACCTATTAATAGATTAAGATTTTTATGTCAAAGACATATAGATACTTTTATTACTCAAAATTATTTATTAGAGAATACAATGTTTATGTATTCAAATCAATTACTTAAAAATACAACTGATATAATATATTTTGAAGATTCAATATTTAAAATTAACCATCATTTTGTAAAAGAACATTGTATAGTCAATACTGATGGTTATTTAATACATAATGATATTATACGTTTAAAAAATGATAAAATTTTCACAAAACGTTTATATGCACATAATGCTTTCCATAATACTGAATTAAATAATTGGTTAAAAAATAATAATATTAATAATATTATTTTAGTAGGAATAGGTTTGGACTATTGTATTTATAATACTATTATAGAAGCATCTAAACTTGGTTATACTGTACATTTAATTTTATCATGTCTTAAAGGTTTTTGTGAAAATACTGTATTAAAAGTTATTGAAATTTTATGTACATATCCTAATGTTGTAATTTATCAAAATGTTGATCATTTTTATTTATTAAATTCACATATATTTTACTGAAAAAATTGAAAATAATATTATTTATTTAGATAATATTACTTTATGCCAATAATTAAAACTAATATTTATGATTTTTTATTTACAATAGTTTACGAAAAGTCAAAATTAGAATTACATGCTGTTAAAAATAATAATATTTTTTATGAATTTTATGAATCTTATACTGATAAATATCCCGGTCAACATTATTATTTTTTTTACTTATTTAATGAAATATTTAATAAAAATACACTTGAATTAAAATTAACACTACATATTAACAAATCAGAAAATCTAACTTGTATAATTTCAAAAAATAACCACTTAATTAAAATGTTTAAAATAAATAAAATTGGTAAACACCAAATTGAAAAAACTCTATTTGAAGAAAATATATTAGAACCATCTAATTATTCAAATACTAGTGAAGAATTAAATAAATTTAAAAAACAATATGATGAAGAATTAAATAAATTTAAAAATCAAAATGAAATATTAATTAATGATATTAAAATGTTACAAAAAGAAACAGCAGTTTTATTTCAAATTATAAATAATAATAATCATAAAAACAATTCACAATCTTTGTTAAATAAAGTTAAATCTGTAATTACACAAAATAATCAAGTTAAAACTAAATATTGTAATGAATATAGTGATAAAGATATTATTTATAATAATGATGGCATTTCTTGTTCTAATAATGATGATTGTTCATGTAATGATGATTGTTCATGTAATGATGATTGTTCATGTAATGATGATTGTTCATGTAATGTTGATTGTTCATGTAATGATGATTGTTCATGTAATGATGACATCAAGTCTGAATATAATACAATTGTGATCAGTAAAAATAAATATAAAATGACATCTTTAAATAAAAATGAATTTTATAAAAGAACTAGTAGTAATATAAAAAAGTTTCCACCCTTAACATACAATGATATTATATGTATTCAATCAAATAATATATTAGATACAACATCACTTGAATTTTTATTAGGGTATTTAATATTTTTAGAAAATGTTAAAACAAACTTTACTATTGATAAAATTACAATTGAATTTAATAATACATCTAATAATGTATTTCATTTTATAGATCTTTTAACTAAATATACTAATTATAAAAGCATTGTGTTTGATATATATGCATCACACTATGTAAATATGGTTAATGATATTGATAAATTAAGTGCTTATTGTAAACTTAATTCTATCAAGTTTGCATACCGTTATATATCAAAATCCTAAATTATGATATAAAGAGATAACTTTATAACATGATATATGAATAATAATATTATTAAAAGTAATGATAGAATTGTTGAATTAAATGGTATTGAAATAATTGTGCATGATAATTTTCAAAAAAATAGACGAAATATTATTTGTTATTCGGAAAAACTAGAAAACTACCTTAAAAACAATTCACCCGTAAATAATTATCAAGTAACTGAAATGTTATATACTGAAATGCTTGATGATATTAAATTTGTATCAGTTAAGGGTTTTTATTAATTTATAAAAAATGAAAATTAAATTTTTTAATTATATTTTTATTAAATTATGATTAAAAATATTTATAAAATTGTGAACAATATTCAAATAAATGATAATATTATTGTTGTTAATAAACAATTTACACAAAATCTACATTTGTGGTATAATGATAATGCAGTAATACATGAAATATATAAGTCTTTATTACAATTTGATATTTGTGTTTTACATGAAATTGTTATTTGGAATAATATAGGAAAAACTGGTCAAACAATGTATGTTGTACCAGTAAATTATGGCCTACAACCTAAAACCAGTTACTTAAATGAAGAATTATATTATAATACACAAATTCTAAATTGTAAAAATGATATTTTTGCTATACCAATTGTTATTTATAATAATAATGACACTGCTCACGAGAATATTTTAATTATTTATAAAAATATAGATAAAAAAATAATTGTTGAATGGTTTGAACCATTTGGTTATATAACTCACCAAGATAATTTTTTTGAAATTAAACATTTATTAAATAATTTATTTGTATATGATAATAATGTAAAATCACAAGATGATATACATATATTTTTTGTATCACATACATATTTATTACAAGAACAAGTTGTATTTACTAAATATAGTAAAAGTTGTTGTATATTTTGTATTTGGTATACAATTTTGCGTATATTAAATTCCAACACTAATTCACAAATTATATGTAAAAATATGGAACTATATTTAAAAAATAATCCAACAAATACAATAGAAAAAATAATTTTATCATTTATCAATTTAATAAATATTACACAAACTGGTATAATTAATAGTAAAAAAAATATAAATAAACAATTACTTGATTTATTTTTATAAAATTGATTTTCTAATTATTTAAACTTATAGAAATTTATAAATATAATAATTTTATATCAATAAAAATAATAATCAGATTGATATTTTAGATACTTCAATATTAATTAATTATAATAAAGCATCATTTGATAAATTATTACGTGAAGAAAAATAAAGTTAATAATTTACAATTACTAATCAAAAAAATTGATGATTATAAACTTTAGTAATATGTAATTTATATTATGGATAAAAAGAGATCTTTTGATATTATCGGAAAAAAAGAATCATTTAATATAGAAAATACAAATGATTATATTTATATGGTAGAAACTAATAGAGGGTTAAAAATAAGTCTATGGCATGAAGAATCTTTTGATACTTATATTGCATACATTCCTAATTTTACAGAAAATAATTTACAAATATTTTTTAGAAATGCTTTTAACTATGTTAAAGATTATTCATATGATTTAAAACATGATGGTTATAGATCAGTGATATGTACAATAAAACATAAAACTAATTTTTTTGAAATGGTATATTATTTAGAATTAAAACTAGTTTTTTATGAAACAGATATAATATATTTTAATTTTGATGGTTTAGATAAATATCATTTGAATAAGTTTATTACAGAACTTAAACAACGACATAAAGAAATAGTTGAAGAAGAAACTAGTAATAAAATTATAACTCTTAAAAATACTTTACAAAGTTTAGAATTAGAAATTAAACAAAAAACACCTATTATAAAAGAAATAAATAATTTATCTGTTAAAAAATATGTGCTTAAAGATAAAATAGTAGAGTTAGAAAAAATAATTACAAACAATAAAAAAATCTTAGATCAATTATTAATTTCAGAAAATAAAATTAAAGATAATATTGCCTCATTATTAGAACAAAAAAAAGACTTAAATATCAAAGATAATCAAGAGGTAATATCTAACGATGAATATATATTTAGTATTTCTCACAATGAAAAAATATTACAACTTAAATATTTTGATAAAAATACATATAATATTTATGATTCAATAATAACTGACTTTGTAACAAATATAAATTCTCTTACACAATGTTATAAATTATTTACTTATGCAATGAAAACTATTGATAATTGTAATATTACATTTACATATAATACAAATGATGATACATATGATTGTATGGTAATATGTAAAACAGAATTAAATGAAATTCGTTATAATACAATAATGCGAAAATGTAATGATAATTTTTATATAAATGTAATAAAAAATTTAAAAGAAAAATAATATATTTATAAATAAAAATTGAAATTTTATTATTTTAATTACATTTATTATTTATTTATGAAAAATATATTTATTCATAATAATTATAAATTTGTTATTATTCAAAATAAAAATGATATTACAATTACAATTTTGGATAATATTAGAAATATGTTATTCGAAATGACTAGATATAGTGATATTCTAGTATATGATACAAGTACATACACCATGCCTAAATATAGCGAAATACAACCACATTATACAATTTATGATTTATTAACAAAAACATTAATTGATAAAGAATGTAGTATTAGTATTAGTAATGATGATATAAAATTATGTTGTTTAATAAAATATTATAAACTACAAATTATGTTTTTATTATATCAAGTTGATTTATCTACTATAAATAAACACATTAATGAAAATATTAATGAAAATAATACCATAACAAAAAAAAGACCATTTTCTGTTATAAGTTAAACACAATATATATTAAAAAATTGAACAATAAATTATTTTATGATAAACTATATTAGTATGATAAAATTGTATAATTATGAAGACTATACCTTTTATATTGATAATATTGATGATAATACTATTTCAATTTCAGCATATAATATAAAAAAAAATAAATATTATACATGTTATAAACATGATTATAATTCATATTTACCATCTTTTGATATGTTTAGTAGAATATTAAATTATGCTCTTACTAAGCAAGAAGATAAAAATTGTTATATAATAATTAATGAAAATATAGATAATTTATATTGTACAATTATATATCAAACTGAATTTGTTACATTAGATGATGTATTTACATTATATCTTACAAATAAAAATATTAATTTACTAAAACAAAATGAACAAACTGAACAAAATGATGAAATAGATAAAATAGATAGATTAGATGAATTAGATGAATTAGATGAATACAAAGATAAATTAATAAAAGCTAATAAAGAATTAGATGAACAAATTGATGATATAAAATTAATAAATATACAATTAAAAGAAAGATATACACAATTAGAAGAATATAAAGATAAATTAATAAAAGCTAACAAAGAATTAGAAAAAACTAATAAAGAATTAGATGAACAAATTGATGATATAAAATTAATAAATATACAATTAAAAGAAAGATATACACAATTAGAAGATGTAATTATTGATTTAAAAGTAAATAATAAAGAGTTTGATATAAAAACTTCACAAATATTACAATATAATAATCAATTAGATGAAGAAACTAACCAAATAATAAAAGTTGATAAACAAAAATTTATGTATGAAGTATTAAGTTTAGGAAAACCATGTGAATTAACTAATATGAAATTACATAAATATATAACTAGACATATAAATAATATAGTAAATGATACTAAAGAGTTTATTGTGGATTTCACTAGTGAGGAATTTGATAAAACAATAGTTGAATATATGATAACAAATAAAGGTAAAACATTTATTAAAATTGATTGTTGTACATATCCTAATAAATATTATTATAAAGATTATAAAATTATAAATATAAATAATGAGTTAATACAATTGATTAAAAATTCAATTGATGTATTTATTAGAACATAAAACTGTATAAAAAAATATTTTTTTATAGACAATTATTTTTCACGAGCTCTCTCTCTCTCCATAAAAGTGAAAGTGAACTTCACTTTTAATAATGAATAAGTTGGACGATTTCACTTTTAATTTCCGAGTGAAGTTTGATTTTTTTATGATGTTAAATTAATATTTTTATATTTTTTTAATAAAAACATAATGTAATATTACTATAATTATTTAACATGATGATGTACTGTAAATACCAAGTACAGTGTAATTAAAATGTACTGTTAAAATAGTTATGATGAATATAATTTTATAATTTTATTTAATAATTAAAGTGAACAAAATGAACTTCACTTTATAATTAACAATAGTACTGATGAATATTTAAAGTGATAAATGAATTAATATAATATTTTTCATAACAACATATAAAAATATCGCGTACTTATTTTTAATATAAACGTACTTGATATGTACTTAAAAGTGAACTTTTTATAAAAATATCTAATATAATTATAATGAATGATAAAAAATACATGTGTACTTTATGTGATAAACATTATGCTAGTGCGAGTAGCTTATGGAATCATAATACAAAATTTCATAATAAAAATAGCGTACAAACAATACATAATAGTAAATCAATAAAAAAATCTGACAATAATAAAAAATATAATTGTTCTATATGTAATAAATCATTTAAATCACGACAAAATAAATGGGATCATGAACAGACCTGTAAAAATAAAAATAATAAATATGAAATACTTGAAGAAAAACATAATCAACTTGAAAAACAATTTATAGAATTGAAAGCAGAATTAGAAAAAACTAAAACTATTAATTCTATGACAAATAGTAATAATAATAATAATAATAATACTAATATTAATAATGGTACTATTATTAATAATATTGTAAAATTTGGGGATTTATCATATGATGCAATATTTAATGACAAACAAATTAAAAATATACTTGAACATAAACATAAAGCATTAGAACAATCTATTATACAAACTCATTTTAATGATAAATTACCTGAATTAAAAAATATTTTTATTACTAATTTACGTGATAATTTAGCACATATTTTTGATGGTAAAGATATTTCTGCAATTACTAAAAGTGAAGCTATTACAACACTAATTGAAATGCACTCTTCCGAACTTTCTAATGCATTAGAAAAATATAGAGATAAAATAACAAAAACTGATGCAGATAAAGTAGAAGAAATGTTAAATGATTTAGCATCTGATGAAAAATTTATTGATGAAAATCAAAATAAAACTTATCCAAATCGTACAGCATATAAAGGCGAACAAATAAAATTATTAGTTTATAATAAATCTGATTTAGAACAATTTAAAAAATTATTAAATGGAATAAATAAAAGATTTAATTTAGAGATTGATATTGATATTACACCAACAGATGAAGATGTATAAAAATTAATAATTTATATCACTGATTAATAATTTATTTTTTGGTTTAAAAATTAAATTATTAATTTCGCTATCATCTGAATCACTAGAATCATCAAGTAATAATTTATTTTTTGGTTTAAAAATTAAATTATTAATTTCGTTATCATCTGAATCACTACTAGAAACACTATTTGAATCACTATTTGAATCACTTGAATCACTATTTGAATCACTTGAATCACTATTTGAATCACTTGAATCACTTGAATCACTATTTGAATCACTTGAATCACTATTTGAATCACTTGAATCACTATTTGAATCACTTGAATCACTTGAATCACTTGAATCACTTGAATCACTTGAATCACTTGAATCACTATTTGAATCACTTAAATCACTATTTGAATCACTTGAATCACTTAAATCACTATTTGAATCACTTAAATCACTTAAATCACTTAAATCACTATTTGAATCACTTGAATCACTATTTGAATCACTTAAATCACTATTTGAATCACTTAAATCACTTAAATCACTTAAATCACTATTTGAATCACTTAAATCACTTAAATCACTATTTGAATCACTTAAATCACTTAAATCACTTAAATCACTATTTGAATTACTATTTGAATAATTAATTAATAATTTATTTTTTGGTGTACAAATTAGATTGTTAATTTTGTTATCATATGATACACTGATTAAATCATTATTATTAGTAGATTTATCTAAAATGTTAGTAGGAGTATTATATAATTGAAAATATTTATCAATATGAAGAATTATTGTATTTATAATATTCATAAAAATATAATTATATATTAAAATAATTTTATTTCAATTTTTATTATTTTGTAGAAATTAAAATAAAAATTATAAATATATATTATGAGTATAATAAAAATAGTTGATAACTTTTATTTAGGATTGTATAGTGACATAAATAATTCTAATACAGTTATAGTAATTAATGTATCATATGAATGTAAAAAATATATAGAAAATGTAATATATTTAAATTATCCATTTTATGACATACCAACAGAAAATTTATATGAAAAGTTTACTGAAATAACAAATTTAATAAATTATTATATAAAATCTAATAAAACAGTTTATATACATTGTTCAGCAAATAATAGTAGATCTATTACATTTATAATTGCATATTTGATTAAATTTATGAATTATAGTTTTAATACAGCTTATGATTATTTATTTAATATAATAGATGTTTATATAAATATTGGATTTATAAATCAACTTATTAAATATGAAAAAGACATAACAGGTAAAACTACATTAGATTTTGATAAAATTGCAATAAATTATATTTGTTATACAACAGATACTGTATCAAAAGATAAAATAAAATTACTTTATTATGAATGTAATAAAGATATCAATTTAATAATGAAACGTTTAATTTAGTTTAGTTTTAGATTCATCAATTAATTCATAAGTTAATTTTAAATTATAGTTTTTATATGATAATTTATTCATATCATAATTTAATTTTACTAAAATATTTTGTAAAAATAAATTATTTTTACTTGAATAATTATATGTATTAATAAAATTTGGTGGATCTTGAAAAAATACTGATATATCAACGGCATCGCTTAAACTATTAATTTTACCATATATTATATTAACAATATCTGCATCTTTGAGTAAAAAAGGTTTAATAATAATATGTTTATTATCTGAATTAATTTTATTAATAATATTTTGTTGTACATTTTTATTATAATGTTGTAAAAATGTATAGTCGCTATGTAAATAATTACAAATTGTAGGTGTCTTTATAATTAAATATGATGTAATAAATTCCATATATTTATCGGGATATTTATCATATAATACCCAATGATCTTCAAAATTTAAATAATAAGAAATATCTAGATTTTCTTCGGGTGTTATATCAATATATATTTTATTTTTATATTCTTTTTCAAGATTTTTTAAAGTAGCAATATCATTTTTATTAGTATTAAAATTCATGTAAAATAATTTTACATATTGATAATGTGTTGGTGCTAAATTATAAATAGTATCAAATAAAAATTGTTTATCATTATTCATTTTATTTAATATGAGGTGTTCTATCTGATAATCAAGTATTAATGATTTTTTAAGTTCGGATAAACTGAGTAACATAATAAATCGAATTTTATCTTCACGTGTAGGATAATGTGTTACATAGCCAAAAATATTTTTAACTAAATAATTATTGTTTAGTTCAGTTTTACCATAACTAGTTAATATATTATCTATTTCTATTTCTGTTTTTGTGTCAAAATTAAATACATCTTTTAAACAAGTTAAAAAACTATAATTTAATAAATATTCAAGTGATAATGTAAATATTGGTTTGCCTAAAAGTGTATCAATTTTATTTTTATGAGTGGGATGCAACTAGTAACACAAAAGTTGATATTTCTTGATAAAAACTACTGTTTTTTATAAAGAAATCTCCTTATTTTTATATCTTCGTAAACCATTTAGTTTTGCTACATATACATTCATAATTGC
>JACCDU010462695.1_pt1 | contig 19428 bp, 11 predicted proteins | sample 7446081 | NCBI WGS metagenome assembly JACCDU01 (sample SAMN15323447, study PRJNA562643) | freshwater metagenome | isolation source: river surface water | place: USA:Blue River Watershed | collected 2017-08-17
AAGAAATTTCTAGAGCTCCAGGAAAAACTACAACAGCTGGAGAAGCGCCTAAATCAATTGATGGCTAAGGTCACCAATGAGGTTAGGGATGATGACCGGTACTTGGACGTGGCAACGGCTTGTCGTGTCCTTGAATGCGGCAGGACACTCATTTATGAGTTGATGAATAAGGGAGAGATAGCCTATACGCAAGTGGGCCGTCAACGCCGAATTCTACTGTCCGACCTACGCAAGTATGGCAAGAAAAATTACTGCCCTACCAAACCATCTATCCTCTAAATCATTCCAAACCTTCAATTGATATGGCATTAACAAAAGACGCGGTTTTACAGGCGACCAATAAAGGCCTGGATGTATTTAAGCATTTTTTAGGCAGCAGATTTACCAAGGTTGGTAAATCATTCAGGAGCCCATTCTACAAAGACAGTAAGGCATCCTGCTACGTTTATTACGACAACAAATCGGGCATTTACAAATTCAAAGATTTCGGAGACTCCGAATACAGCGGTGATTGCTTTTTCATGGTCGGTAAGATATTCGCACTGGGCTGCGAAGACCGAGCTGAATTTATCCGGATCCTTGAAATCATTGATGGTGAACTCTACCTAAACCTGGAAGAAAACCAGCAAAAGGTTGACCGGCTGATTAAAGAGAATAAAGGAGCCGTTACTCGGGCGAGTAAAATCCCTTCCATTCATGATGGTTTTGAAACGGCAAAGACAAAAATGCCAATCAAGACCAAAGATTTTAGTGAATCAGAATTAGAGTTTTGGCAACAGTATGGCATAACCAACGATGTGCTCCAGAGATACAATGTTATTTCCATCCACACATTTCATGGAACCACCAAAGTAGGAAAAGACTACCTGCTACTCTCTAGTTCGCATGAACCCATCTTTGGCTATCAAGGCAGAAGGCATACCAAGCTTTACATGCCCAATTCAAAACTTCGCTTCCTTTATGCCGGTGAGATAACAGAGAACTACGTTTTCGGAATTGAGCAACTACCCGTTCGAGGCGACATCCTCTTCATTACTGGAGGAGAAAAAGATGTCTTGAGCTTAGTGGCGCATGGTTTCAACGCAATTTGCTTGAATAGTGAAACGGCTCATATCCCCAAAAATCTACTGAGGGGTTTGAGCTACCGTTTCAAACACATAACCCTACTATACGATGTAGATGAAACGGGATTGAAATCAATGGACAAACTCACGAGTGATCTTAAAAACTATTCGCTTAAAAGCTTGAAGCTCCCATTAACAGGGGACAAATCACAAAAAGACATCTCCGATTTCTTTAAGCTGGGTCATACCGCCGATGATTTGATGATGCTGTTTGTTGAAATGCTCGATCAAATCTATGAAGACACCCTATCAGTCATGCGAAGCTGTGAAATTGATTTCGATAAACCGCCAAAGGCACCGGAACCGGTGATTACTATAAATGATGTTACCATTGGGTCTCCTGGAAACTTACTCTGTGTATCAGGATCAGAGGGGAGCGGAAAAACAAACTACCTGGGTGGAATTTTATCCGGAGCCATCAAGCCCGAAGGCATCAACATTGACACACTAGGAACAGCTGTTCAGGAGAACGTAGACCAAAAGGCGGTTTTGCTGTATGATACTGAGCAGTCAGAGTATCAGCTGTATAAAAATCTTACCTATATCATGAAACGATCGACCCTGGAAAGACCTCCGGCTTGGTTTAAGGCTTTTTGTCTAGTTGGTATTTCTAGGAATGAACGGATGAATCTCATTTTAGAATCAATGGATCGGTTTTATTACGAATATGGTGGGATTCACCTGATGGTGATTGATGGGATTGCCGATTTATTGGGCGGAGTTAATGATGAAGAAAGCTCCGTAAAGCTCATCGAAGAGCTGTTTCGTCTAGCTGCCATCTATAATACCTGCATTGTTTGCGTGCTTCACATGGCTCCTTCAGGAATGAAGCTCCGTGGACACCTTGGTTCTGAAGTACAGCGTAAAGCAGCAGGTATTGTTCTGATTGAAAAGGATGATAATAACCGTTGCAGTGTTGTAAAAGCCTTGAAAGTGCGCGATGGATCACCATTGGATGTGCCCATAATCCAATTTGGATGGGACAACCAGGAAGGAAGGCACGTTTTCTTGGGTGAAAAAAGCAAGGAAGACTCAGAAACTCGAAAAAAGCATGACCTAGCTGAAGTTGCTCGCGAGATCTTTAATAGAAAGTCCTCCTTAACCATGGCGGAATTGACAAATGCGATCATGGAAGCCATGGATGTAAAGGATAGAATGGCCCGGAACTACATTAAATACATGAAAGACCACTCCATCATTGAGAAAAGTGCATTGAATGGCGTGGAATTTATACTTCCCGACCTGCCTTTTTAAAGATATTTCTCTGGTTTTCCAGTGAAAGTGCCGGTTTCTCCCCCCATTTTCCGGCAAAAGTCCTGCGGATTTCCGTGGGACTTTATTTTTTACCTTGGTTTTACCACATTCTTGAAACGATTGACCTGATTTGACAGAAAAGTTTCCCACAGCATCTATTAAACGACTAAAAGTTTAATTACTTTTGACAAGTTTGTCAATAGCAAATTGAAGATAACATGGTAATCGAAACGAGTATTGGAAATTATTTGCAAAATCTTCGCAAAGAACGAAAAATGTCATTAAGAGATGTTGCTAATCACATCGGTATTGATGTCTCGATGCTCAGTAAAATTGAACATGGAGATAGACAAATTCAAAGCTACATGCTGAGAGGCTTTTGTGATTTATTCAATTTGGAATATAAAAAAGTCCAAATCGAATATTTAAATTACAAAATTGAAAATGAATTTAAAGATGAACCTTTTTTAAAGGATGCAGTATTAGAATTGGCAAAACGATTAAAATGAAAGAAAAACTAACACTTCATAAGCTTGAACAGCATTTAGCAAAAGCAGCTTGGATTTTAAAAGGTCCAGTTGATGCAGCAGATTTCAAGGTTTATATTTTCCCTCTACTCTTCTTTAAACGTATTTCTGATGTGTATGATGAAGAATTCAATTCGGCTTTACTGGATTCAGATGGCGATAAAGATTACGCATCGCTTGCCGAGCTTCACAGATTTGTAATTCCCAATGGGTGTCATTGGAATGATGTTAGAAACACCACCGTAAATGTTGGCAAGGCTATTCAAACTGCATTCCGTGAAATTGAGAAAGCTAATCAGCATTTGTTATATGGCATTTTTGGTGATGCAGCATGGACAAACAAAGAAAAGCTTCCTGATTCATTACTGACTAATTTGATTGAACACTTCTCTCAATATGAGCTGTCAAATGAAATGGTTGATCCTGATATTTTAGGTCAATCTTATGAGTATTTGATTAAGCATTTTGCTGACTTGACAAATAAAAAAGCTGGAGAGTTCTATACGCCTCGTTCTGTCGTTCATTTGATGGGATTGATAATTGATGCTGAAGAAGGAGAATCTATTTATGATCCAGCATGTGGCACTGGTGGTATGTTGTTGGAATGTGTCAACCATCTACGAGAAGAAGGTCGCGACTACCGTACACTCAAAATGTATGGCCAAGAAAAGAATCTAACTACTTCGTCCATTGCCAGAATGAATATGTTCCTTCATGGAATTGAAGATTTTGAAATAGTTCGAGGTGATACTTTGCGATTGCCTGGTCATTTGGAGAATGATGAATTGAAGAAATTTGATTGCGTAATTGCTAATCCTCCATTTTCATTAAAAGAATGGGGAGCTGAAAATTGGGCTGCTGATCCGTATGGTAGAAACATCGCTGGTATTCCTCCTAAGGGAAATGCTGACATGGCTTGGGTTCAACACATGATAAAATCCATGAAATCTAAAACAGGTCGAATGGCTGTGGTTTTACCACATGGAGCATTATTTAGAAAAGGTGCCGAAGGAAAAATAAGAGAGGAATTGATTAAAAAAGATTTGCTAGAAGCTGTAATTGGTTTAGGCGGAAACATTTTCTATGGCACCTCACTCGCAGCTTGTATTCTGGTTTTTAGAGCTCAAAAAAGTAAAGCCAGGAAGAACAAAGTTTTGTTCATCGATGGTTCGGATCAAATTCGCGTTGGCCGTGCACAGAACTATTTGGAAAAGGAACATATTGATACATTTTTCAAATGGTACTCTGATTTTAAAAGTGTGCCTAACATGGTTCATGAATCTTCAATCGAAGAAATTCAAAATAGAGATTTTAATCTGAACATTCCATTATACATTGAAAAAGAAGTAAAGGATAATTTGCCAACTATGGCTGAAGCAATAAAGTCTCTCGAAGAGGCAGCAAATGAAGCCTGGAAAGCCGAGGATAGATTTAAGTCACTCCTTAAAGAATTTGATTTATTATGACACAACAACAATTAGAAAAATACTTGTGGGGTGCAGCAACTTATTTAAGGGGGCATATTGATGCTGGAGACTATAAGCAATATATGTTTCCTTTGATGTTCTTTAAGCGTATTAGTGATGTTTGGGATGAAGAATATGAATTAGCTTTAAAGGAAAGTGGTAATGATTTGGATTATGCTGCTTTTGCAGAGAATCACCGATTTCAAATTCCTGAAGGTTGCCATTGGAATGATATTCGACAAGTAACTCGAAATGTTGGACAGGCATTACAAAACGCAATGCGAGAAATCGAGAAAGCGAATCCGGAACAATTGTTTGGAATTTTTGGGGATGCCTCTTGGACAAATAAAGACCGTCTAGGTGATGAAACCTTAAATAACCTTGTTGAGCACTTTTCTAAGGAAAAATTGAATCTTCAAAATGTCCCACAAGATGAATTAGGTAATGCCTACGAATATTTGATTAAACAGTTTGCTGATGACAGTGGACATACAGCTGCGGAGTTTTACACCAATAGAACAGTAGTAAGATTGATGACATTGTTAATGGATCCTCAACCAGGAGAAAGTGTATATGATCCAACTTGCGGTTCAGGTGGTTTGCTGTTGAACTGTGCTTTGCAATTAAAAGCTGCAGGAAAAGAATACAGATCACTAAGATTATATGGACAAGAAATTAACATGATTACCTCATCCATTGCAAGAATGAATATGTTCTTGCATGGAATTGAAGATTTTGAAATTGTTAGGGGCAATACATTAAGTCAGCCCGCACTATTGAAAAATGATGAATTGAAAACATTCAATGTTATTCTTGCCAATCCTCCTTACAGCATAAAAGCCTGGGATCAAAAAGCATGGGCTAATGATCCATTTGGACGTAATATTTGGGGTTCACCACCACAAGGGTGCGCAGATTATGCATTTCAGCAACATATTCACAAGAGTTTAGATTCAATTAATGGTCGTTGTGCAATTCTGTGGCCTCATGGAATTTTATTTAGAGAGGCTGAAGCTGAAATAAGAAAAAAGATGCTTGAGTCAGATACAGTTGAGGCAGTAATTGGGTTAGGGCCACAATTATTCTATAATTCTCCAATGGAATCGATGATTTTAGTATGTAGGACCAACAAGCACATTACAAGACGTAAAAAAATCTTATTTATTGATGCTGTAAATGAAATTCGAATTGAAAAGAATATGGCATTTCTTGATGAAATTCACATTCAAAAAATTACGAATGCATTTAATAATTTCAAAAATGTTGAGAATTTCTGCTCTGTTATAAACGTAAGTGATGTTTTAGAAAATCAAGGAAATATGAATGTCAGCTTTTACGTATCTAAACAAAAAGTGACAAGTGAGGAAATTCCTATTGAATTAACAATAAAAGCCTGGGAAGAAAATTCAATTGAACTTAAAAATTCCATTTCTACCCTAATTAATCAATTGAAAAAATGAAATTGAATAAATCTAAATGGCGTAAAATTAAGTTTGGAGATGCCGTCTTTGAAGACAAGAAAACAGTTGATGCAAGATCATGTGGATTGGATAGATATATAGCAGGAGAACATATGTCCTCATCAGATTTGCATCTAAGAAATTGGGGAATAATTGGAGAAGATTATTTAGGTCCTGCCTTTCATAGAAAATTTGAGAAAGGTGATATACTTTATGGCTCAAGGCGTACTTATCTAAAAAAAGTTGCCATTGCAAGATTTGATGGAATAACTTCTAATACCACATTTGTATTAAAAGAAAATACAGATATTGTTGTCCCTGGTTTTATTCCATTTTTGATGTTATCTGATAAATTTACTGAACATTCAGTTAAACATTCAAAAGGTTCCGTTAACCCATATATTAATTTTAAGGATTTGGCGAACTATGAATTCCTATTACCGCCTATTGAAGAGCAAAAAAAAATTGCTGATTTGCTTTGGGCTGAAGATAATTGTTCAGAGACTCTTAATACATTAAAACAGAAAATTCGTGAAGTGTTATGGAGTTTTGTAAATGAGAGTGTCAGAAAAATAAATTCTTTTGAAACACTTGAAAACTTAGGCCATTTATTTAAAGGTAAGGGAATTGCAAAATCAGATGTTCGTAATTCGGGATTGCCATCAATTCGATATGGTGAACTATATACAACACATCATATTATCTATGAAGATTCAAAGTCCTTTATTGATGAGACATATAAGCAGAATACTGTAAAACTACAAATGGGCGATGTGTTATTCGCAGGATCAGGTGAAACAATTGAGGATATTGGCAAAGCAATTGCTATTGCTACAAATGGAGAACTTTATGCAGGAAGCGACATAGTAATATTTAGACCCAAAAATTTAACTAATCCATATTTTTGGGGATTCATGATGAACTCTCAATTTATGAGAAGTAAAATTTCCCGTTTAGGGAAGGGTGCACAAGTTGTACATATATACTCAAGTGATCTTGCTAAATTGTTAGTGCCAAATATTGATTTGCAAACTCAAAATATGTTAGGTGCTAAGTTTCAAAACATGAATAATAAAATAAAAGATATAGAAAACGAAATAATGCTACTTCGTAAAATTAAAGTTCAAATAACAAATTCAATATTCAGTGCATGATATTTAATGAACTTAATAGTGTAGAGCATTTTATAATTCGCCAACTTACTGGAGTTAATTTAAACTTACAAACTGGTGTTTCTGAGCCATCCAATGATTACGGCAATGGCTTTTGGAGGTATGTCCCGGCAGAAGAGCTCAAAAGGGAGATATCTGAAGTTTTAGTTGAAAGTGAATTGAAAAATGCTCTTATTCGTATAAATCCTGAAATAGCTATTCATCCTGATCGAGCTGAAGAAGTCATTCATAAGCTCAGAGCCATACTGATAACTGTAAATCAGGTTGGACTTGTTAGAGCCAATGAAGATTTTGCTAAATGGCTCAAAGGTGAAATGACCATGCCCTTTGGAAAGGACGGAGCACATGTATCAGTAAGATTAATTGACTTTGATGAAATAAAGAATAATTCCTACATCCTCACAAATCAATTCAAGATTCGCACAAGGGAAACAAAGATTCCAGATATTGTTCTTTTGATGAATGGTATTCCTATTGTTATTGGCGAAGCAAAGACTCCAGTTAGACCTGCTGTTTCCTGGCTTGATGGCGCTTTTGATATTCATGATATTTATGAGAACACAGTGCCCAATTTATTTATTCCATCAATTTTAAATTTTGCTACTGAAGGAAAAGAATTCAGATATGGTGCCGTTCGTACTCCATTAGAATTTTGGGCTCCTTGGCGCATAGAAAGCGACAAAAATGATTTAGCCTCAGTTGCAGGTTTAAACGATGTTGGCAGTCAGCTTTCTAACTTGTTACATCCAAAGACACTCTTAGATATTCTTCAAAATTTTACAATTTATTCCACTAATACCAAGAAGCGGAAAATCAAGGTAGTTACACGTTACCAACAATATGAAGGTGCGAATGCTATTATTGATCGTGTGATTGAGGGAAAAGTAAGGAAGGGTTTGATTTGGCATTTCCAGGGTTCAGGTAAGTCATTGCTAATGGTATTTGCAGCGCAAAAGCTCCGGAAGATGCAGGAGCTAAAAAGTCCAACTGTAATTATTGTAATTGATAGAGTTGATTTAGATACTCAAATTTCAGGAACTTTTTCAGCAGCAGATGTACCGAATCTTGTTAATGCAGATAGCATAAAGGACTTACATGATTTACTTGAAAAGGACACAAGAAAGATTATCATTACCATGGTACACAAGTTCAAGGATGCCTATGCAGACATGAATACTCGTGAGAATATTATCATGATGGTGGATGAGGCACATAGAACACAAGAGGGTGACTTAGGTAGAAAGATGCGTGGTGCATTGCCTAATGCTTTCTTGTTTGGTTTAACCGGCACGCCAGTTAATAGAGCAGATAAAAATACATTTTTGGCTTTCGGATCTGAAACTGATGAAGGCGGATATTTAAGTAGATATACATTCCAAGATAGTATTAGAGACCAGCAAACACTTCCACTCCACTTCGAACCTCGTTTACCCAATGTTCATATTGACAAGGAAAGTATGGATATTGCTTTCGCTGAAATGGCAAATGATTTGAGTGAGAGTGATCGAAATCTATTAAGTCAGAAAGCTGCCAAGATGAGTGTTTTTCTGAAATCACCTGAAAGAGTTAGAACTATTGTTGAGGATATCGTAAAACATTTTCATGAGCATGTTGAACCACAGGGATTCAAAGCCATGATAGTAACTCCTGACAGAGAAGCATGTGTTCAATACAAAGAAGAATTGGATAAGCACCTTGCAACAGAAGCAAGTGCTGTAGTTATTTCAAGTTCTGCGAATGACACATTTGAGTTCAAGGATAAGTGGGCAATAGACAAGGACAAACAGGAAAAGATTGTAGAGAAATTCAATGATGCTAATTCCGGTTTGAATTTTTTAATTGTTACCGCTAAGCTACTTACTGGATTTGATGCTCCAATACTTCAAACGATGTACCTGGACAAGTCTCTCAAAGACCATACTTTGTTGCAAGCTATTTGTAGAACCAACCGCTTGTTCCCCAATAAAACTTTTGGTAGAATTGTGGACTATTTCGGTGTGTTTGATGATACTGCACAGGCATTGGCGTTTGACGAGGAATCTGTAAAGGAAGTTGTAACGAATTTTCAGGAGCTTAAAGACCAGCTTCCTGTTATGGTAGAAAAGGCATTAAGCCATTTTACTGGAATTGATAGATCAGTAGAAGGATTCGAAGGATTGAGCCAAGCACAGGACTGCATTAATACAAATGAAAAAAAGGATGCTTTTGCAAAGGATTACGTTACACTATCAAAAGTATGGGAATCATTAAGCCCGGACGCAGTATTAAATCCATTTCAAAAGGATTACAAATGGCTAAGCCAAGTTTACACCTCTGTAAGACCTGCTACTGATGACCATGGTCGTTTGCTATGGCATGCACTTGGAGCGCAAACAACAGCTCTAATTCATGAGCACATTCATGTAGATGGAATCGTTGATGACATGGAGGAAATGATTTTAGATGCGGAGGTCATTGATGATTTGATGAACAAAAAGGATCCTGGTAAGGCTAAGAAATTAGTTCGCATACTCATTGCTCGATTTAGAGGCAAGCCGGGTGATCCAATTTTTAGAGCCTTAAGTGAACGATTAGATGCTGTTAGATTAAAAGCTGAACAAGGATTAATAAGTAGTATTGAGTTCATCAAAGAACTTTGTCAGCTGGCCAAAGAAACACTTGAAGCAGAAAGGGATGTTTATACGCCGGAGGAGCGTAAGTCTGCTAAAACGGCTTTGACAGAGCTTTTCCTTGAAATGAAAAATGACAAAACCCCAGCTGTTGTTGAACGAATCGTAAATGATATAGATGAAATTGTAAAAATAGTTCGTTTCCCAGGTTGGCAAACTTCTGTGGCTGGAGAGAGAGAAGTGCAGAAATCTTTAAGAAAAACCTTGCTCAAATATCAACTTCATAAAGAAGAAGAGTTATTTGAGAAAGCATATCAATACATAAAAGAGTACTATTAACTGATTTGAAATTAACTTAAACTTAGAATCCAATAAATAACTAGATAATGACTGAAATATTAAAAATACAAGCCCTCAAAGTGCATCAATGGTTGCCAGAATGGGATAGCGTACAATTTGGTCAAGAAGGTGAACTTGTAAACCGAAACAAACCAAGACCTTATTTTTTACTTTTCACAATAAACGCTCGAACACTAAAGAAACTTTCCAAGGTTTATCCGCGTAGAGGAGAAGAAAACGAAATTGGTATTCAAAGAAAGCATGATCCAGATAGGTCAACTGAAATTACCAGATACATTAAGACGGGATACCCACTTTCTGACTTAGTAAAAGGAACTAAAACTAAAGTTGGACTAGAAGATTTGCAAATGCCTGGATGGCTACCTACTTCAGTGGTTGCCAATATCCTTGTCAAGGGGACAAAACGAGGTAAAATGTCTATTAAGGATTCTGACCTAATTCAAATAGATGAGAATGGCATTGTTACTCTTACTTTACCTGAAGGAGTTCAAGATTCTAAATGGGATCCGGAAGTACCTCCAATTGAAATTATTGATGGCCAGCACAGACTTTGGGCATTCGATAAAGATGATAAACAGACACAGGATTTTGAATTGCCCGTTGTTGCTTTTATAGATTTGGATATTACGTGGCAGGCTTATTTGTTTTACACGATCAATGTCAAGCCTAAAAAAATAAATCGTAGCTTGGCATATGACCTTTATCCATTACTTCGAGTACAAGAATGGTTAGACAAATCTCCTGATACAGCTTTAGTTTATAGAGAAACTCGAGCCCAAGAAATAACCGAAATACTGTGGTCATACGATGATAGTCCTTGGAAAAATAGGATTAACTTGACTGGTGATATTAAAATGAATAACAGCATATCCCAGGCTGCATTTATCAGATCACTTATTGCAAGTTTCATTAAAACCACCACAGCCAAAGGATTGGGAGGATTATTAGGCGCAAAACTTAATGATGAATTTAATCTACCGCTCAGTTGGAATAGAACTCAACAAGCTGCATTCATTGTTTTCATTTGGAAAAGCATGTATGACAGTGTAAAAGAATCAAAGACTAAATGGGCCGAGAGCTTAAGAAAAAGTCACCATGAGGAACAACTTAATATGTTTGTAGGAGATCCTAAATTTGATGATGTGGCCTTCTGGAGCAGATATGCACTTATTTCTACCGATCAGGGTGTTCGAGGTTTTATGCATATTATCAATGACATACTTTACATTGAATCTGAAGTTGTTAAAATCAGAGAACTTCAATGGACATCAAAAGATAAAGATCAAATTAAAGAAGAAAAAATTGCAACCGAAGATTTAAAAAAATGTATTTCCGATATAAAAAAATCAGAAGCTGGTAAGCTAATATCAGAAATTTGTGATGAGCTTGTGAACTTCGATTGGAGAACTTCATCGGAACCCAACCTTTCCGCTCAAGAAAGAAAAGATAAAATGATATTCAAAGGGAGTAGCGGTTATAAGCAATTGCGCCTAGAACTTCTGCATTTATTATCAGGATCGAAGAAAAAAAGAATAGCAACTCGAGCAAATGAATTAATTCAAAATCTTGGATATGCCGAAAAAGACGTTTAATGATGCTATAGCTAATGCGTCATTCTCTCCAATTGATAGAGCTATTGGCAAAATAATAAAATCCCAATTGAATAAAAATCGATTGATTGGGCCAAGAAATAAGTATCGAGTCGATGCCATTGGAAAAATTAGAACAGAATCACAAACCAGTCCAACTACCTTCAATTCAGACCATTTAGAACAATATATAGGCTCGTCAATCATTCAACATTGTTTCGATGGTTGGAATTATTTGTCTAGAGGGGTTGAGAGCTATATAAATGGAGAAAATGGTGTCGGAGTTCACTTACTTTATTATTCAGAGCTTCGTGCTGTAATGTCAATTATGGCGTCTCATGGAATTGGGATTTTTGACAAACAGCATATTTATACGGATGGAACAAATACACATTACTTCAACGGTACTACACATAACATTGCAAAAGATCTTTACAACGAGTGGTCGAGTTCTGTTGATCATATATCTAAGCTTACGGAGTCTATTAAAATAAAGAATAGAAAATTCAGCGATTGGATTACGGCGACAGGCATAGGTGCAACGGCGGTAGCTGGTGCTGTAGTTAAAGATTTTCTCGACGCTTGGAGTATTGATCTACGTTTGAATGACGATCAAACATTAAGAAATGAGATGTCTTATCGACCTCAATTCGAAACATCGTCAACTATTTCTTCAAAAGCAATTGAAAATATCATAGAAATTTGGAAGCATTTAGAGCCCAGTGAGTCCGACCGATTCGAAGATTTAGACTTACATCTTTTCAGAAACTCATTGGAGAATTTGTTTGAAAAGGCTACTGGCAAGAATAAGCAACATGTTGATTTTAGAATTTTCATAACAAATATGTTCAACAATTTAGGAGAGCCGACTACTCAATTTTTATTTGATTTTCTTTTAAGAGAATCAGCTCCACTAGACCATGTTTTGTTGCAAAAGGCGTCTTTAGACAACTCTGATTATAGACTCAATCTATCTGATCCATTACCAATGATCAGTAGGTCTATTTTATTACTGCGATTGGCTTCAGGCCTAGCTGAAACAAAGTTTGTGGAAAAATTAGGCGATAAAACCCTCTTAGATTTTTGGTGGTCTCAACGCGCAATTGAACATTCAATTATTTCAAGTCCAACTGATCTTACAGATAAAATTGAGTTATATGCAGATGTAAGAGATGCAATTTCAGATATGGTTCCTATGACTGGTTCGTCAAATAAAACTTTCTTGGAAACGAATGCAATCAGTATTTTGCCAATGAAACAATTTCAACGTGTTTGTTTTTGGGGGATTGGATTATGAAATACATGGGATCAAAAAACAGTATGCTAAAAAATGGTTTGGGAGAACTATTAATTGACCAATGCACAAGTGCTAATCGATTCATAGACCTTTTTGCTGGTTCCGCTGCGGTAAGTTGGTTTGTTGCAGAACGCAAGAATCTCCCCGTAATCAGCTGCGACCTTCAAACGTATTCATACTATTTAGCTGAAGCGATAACTAGTAGAACATCACCATTAAACGATATTCAATATATTAACGGTGTCAGTTGGATTAATAAAGGGTTTGAGTATTACCGTCTAAAAACAAATGAGTTTGGGCTACCAAATACAAAAAGTTTTGTTTTGGAAAACAGAATTTTGTCTGATTCAAGCAAATTTATTTTGGTTAGGGCATATGGAGGCTATTACTACAGTTATGCACAAGCCTCACTTTTTAGATATCTATTGTCAATTCTTCCGGAAGATCTAATCTTGAGAAAAGTATTAGTCGCAACATTAATTGAGTCTGCATCCAATTGTGCTGCATCTCCTGGTCACACAGCTCAACCATTTCAACCAATTGGAAATGGACTCAAAGCAATCAATGATGCCTGGATGAAAAACCCAATGTGTATTATTCGATCAAAGTTTGAGTTCTTCAGGAATAGGTTTGCTTTAGCTCAAGGTGAAGCACTTGTTTGTGATGCATTAGATTATACAAAATTTTTAAAAGAAGGTGATTTGGTTTTTCTAGATCCTCCTTATTCTGGGGTACATTATAGTCGATTTTACCACGTTTTAGAGTCCTTTGCAAGAGGGGGGATAAATTCGTTTTCAGGTACAGGGAGATATCCAGACCCTAAGGATCGTCCTAAATCAGATTACAGCATGAGAGGAAAATCAACCGAATCGATTAGTTTACTTTTGGAATCTATAGCCTTAAAAAAAGCAAAAGCAATTATTACTTTTCCTAAAGGTGAATGTAGTAATGGGTTAAGCGGAGAAATAATTAAAAACATCGCTAAACGAAATTTTATCGTTTCTAAAGAAATGATCAAAGGGAAATTTAGCACTTTGGGAGGAAATAACTCAAATCGACCAGCAAGACAAGACAGCGAAGAATTAGTTTTATTGCTTGTACCAAAGTAATTAAATGAAGCAATTCATTTTATCGTATTAGATTAGTTTCTTATACAAATTAACTTATATTTAAATTTCCATTTGACCTCCTGCACTAAACCTACCCGTTGAACTTGCCTTGCCCTTCTCAACCTGAATAATCACATCGACTTCATGGGCGTGAGAATTCACGCCTTTGAATTTTCCCTCCTTGGTGGTATGATAAATGAAAATGAAGGATGTCTCAGGATGCAGTTTTCGCAACCGGTCAATATCCTCTACATCCATTCCGGCCTTTGATACACTGTCTATGAACACGAATTGGTATTGTGATAGATTCTCCGGTACGCGATCAGTGATATAGAGGTTGGCATGTTGGGCACCCAAACGGTCAATTTTCTCCTTTAGGGTGTAACCAAACCCCTCCTCAACCGCACAATACAGCACTTTCCCATGATTTGAAGCAAGATGATTTGCAAAGTCTAAACACATGGTCGACTTCCCACTTTTGGGCAAACCATACACCATGGCGGTAAATCCGATGCTGGGATCGCCAATCAATTCCAAATATTTGCCTTTCAACCCAATGGTTTGGAAGTCCATTTTCAAGAGTTCACCTGAGCTTACGATTAACGCACTCTCTTCATCCTCCTGACCGTTGAGGCTTTTTTTTTGACCAAACAGGTCATCGCCAAGAATACCCATCAGACCATTGAGTTGGGCCTTGTTAATATTCAGATAAGCCGCCTTGCTATCCAGGTAGGTTTTGATGGTCACGAATGCTTCGTTCAGTCGGTCGGCATATTTGTCGGATTTTGAGATCTTTCCGCTGGTTACAGCCTTCCTCATTCTGTTTAAAAGCCTTTCTGCACGATCTCGGACGTCCTTTTTCCCATTCAAAGAGACATAAGCCTTCAACAATGTGATGGACAACATGCCTTCCTGGCTATTGGCAATTTCCAAATAGCGTTTCAAGTTCTTACTGTCGATTTTCACCTCAATCATCTGATCCATTTGCTCATAGCACTTAATGAGCTGGCTTTGCATGAGCTCAATTTCCTTGGCGTAAGGGGAGTCCTTGCGAATTCGTCGCTCTAAAATTGCTTTTTGCAAACTGTGGATCAAGTTCAGAATCTGAGATTGACTTTTCACTTTGCCATGCATGGATGCATAACGGCGGATGAATTGAACATCCGTATCAATGAATTCAACAGGAGTACTTTCATAGTCCTCCTCACTTTCAGCTTCTGATTTTACTGGTGCTGAGGTTTTTGCAGATTCAGGCTTTGGTTTAAGGATTGATGTAGGTTTCTTGGGCAATGACTTTGTTACTGATCCCTTTTTTGTTTCGCTGGGCGAAGGATTTTTGGAGATGTAATCTGACAGTTTTTGAAAATACGCCTCCACTACTCGCTTGATGTTTTCATTGGAGTTATAGGCTGCCCAATTACTTTGGGCAGCACCTTCAACTAGCTTATGTCCTTTTGCCAGAGCTTCCGGCACTTCTTCCCAGTTCAGTTGATGAACCTTTTCGAAATAGTTCTTTGTATTGAGCATGATTAAAAATTGATGAGTTCGAGTTCTAATTCCAGAGCTAGTGCTTCTAGCTCCAATTCACTGATATTGTTTTTGGGGCTCGCTGAGGCAGCAGACGGAACACTCCGGTATTCAAGGAGATAATTCAATCGTTGAAATTCCTCAGCTCTGCTTTCAGCCGAGCGTCCTTCAACTTGTAGAGCAGACTTTTTCTGCTGAATTTCAGCTCTTAGTTCCGCCCACTTGGGTGAATTTTGTTCGCCCTGGAATGTTTCAGCCTGACCTTTTACGGCTTGTTTGTCTGCTTCGTACTGAGCCAATACCGGAGCTAGATCACTGGTTAATGAATATCCCTTTGGTTTAAGAATTGTGCGTTCGGTCTTACGGACTTTGCTCACGTATTCTTTGAAATAGCTCAGGTAATAACGGCTGGAGAAATAAACCCCTAACACCGCATAACTACTCTCTAGCTTACGCCCCAGTGCCAGGATATCCTTATCCTGTTGATCACTTGCGTTAAGCAATGCCTCGATATCCTCTTTCAGTTCCTTGCCGCGCTTGGCTTGTTTGTTTAGGAATTCACCATCCTCCGAAACCTTTGGAGCTTCTTGCATGAATGGTGCATTGAGCAAAGACGTATGAAATGCTCGAATGGCTTCTAGGCTTTTCTCCCGATACAGTTTGTAATCCGAAATATCCCTTTGTACCTCTTTGATGGCATCAATAGCCAAATTGATTCGCTTGTAATCACGATTTAATTGCTCTTTGGCTTGGTCAAAGAACATTTTAACCAATCGGTCTACATCCGTGATCAAAGCAAGTTTGATCTCCTCCGGATCCATACTTTCTAAGTCGAGCACGTTGCCCCGATCACCTCTAAACCAAATATCATTGATGCGCGACGTTTTCTCCTCTAACTTTTGGAATACAAAAACATCCATGCTATCCTGAACCAATGGCATCACGATGCGCACATACTGGAATTGGTTTCCCTGTCTCCATATACGTCCTTCCAATTGACGGATATCAGTGGGGTTCCATTCCGGGTAGCAGTTATAAATCACGGTTCCTCGTTTCTGAAGATCTATCCCTTCTCGAATGGTAGCAGTGCCAATGATGATTTTTACCACACCATCCAAAAAGGCTTCTTTCACCAATTCCTTTCGGGTATCATTGATTTCAGAAGAGATGATTTCCACCTCATCGACCTTGGTACGGTCATACATTACCCCTGTCTGATAACCGACCTCATTTTCTAGGTATTCCTTTATCAGTGGAAAAAACTGTTTGCCTCGGTTCATGTAAATGACTTGCCCACTAGGGGTCTCGCCATGTTCTTCATGCCATGATTTCACTGACTTTATGCAGTTCATCACGTAGGCAATCTTGGGACTTTCTTCCACAAACTCCTTATAATCCTCAGGCGAACCATTTAGTAAATACGGGGAAAGCGCATTATCTAGACTATAAGCCAGGGCCCTAAATAGGTTTCCCATATCGAGTTTGCCCTGCGTGGAATTCTTAGCCATGGCTACAATTCCGTTCTGATTTTCCCGTTGCTTGGGAGTCATGTTGATGTAGGTGAGCACCTGCTTTTCCTGCGGCAGGCGTTCCTTCACATTATCGAAATTGTAAAGCAGCGGTAGATTGATCTTTTTGGGCCTCACCACACCAGCTTCTTCGCCTGTTTTATACAGGATGTGGTTATAGATTAACTTTTGAAGGATTCGTCGGTTGGTAAAGCTTTTAATGACTTCTTTTTCAACGATTTCCTCTTTGTAATTGGCTGCCCATTCAACGGTTGGCAGAACAAACAAGTCAAAGAAGGTGTCTAGGTTGACTATGCCGTTATCCCTGAGCGATTCATACGCCACCAATGATAGCATGGAATAGATTTCCAATGGCGAATTGGAGAAGGGTGTTGCTGTAAGCAACATGGTATTTCTACCGTATTTGCGCTGGATAAAACTGAGGATTAAAAATGCCTTTTGTCCAGTTTCAGAGGTAGCAGATTGAATATTGTATCGCTTGTTACCGTCATCATCACTTTTTACCTGGCTAAATACATTCTTGCAGCGATGAGCTTCGTCTACAACAGCATAATCAAACCCAAGCACATCGATGTCAGCAATAGAATTCTTTTGACCCACGCCAATCATCTCGCGGAACTTTTGGTATTCGATTTCCTTATCTCTGCTGCTTTTTTCTCGGCTTTGACCAAGGATATTGACCAGTTCCGTAAATAGTTCATCGGATACTGAATCACCAAAGCCCAATCGTTTGAACCCTTCGTAGGTAACCATGGTGATTGATCGTTCCGGAACAGGACTATTCAGGTTGATTTTACTCACGACATCGGTGCCCAGGTTGTACCAATCGTTCACGGTAATGCCTGTATGTGAAAGCACACCCGATACAAACTCACCGGTTTTCTTGTCGGTAAAACCAATGATTTCATTCATCCATTTCTTGTAGGTGGGCTTTGGAACCACCACCAACGGCCTTTTGCATTTACCTGAATACAGGTTATGGGCTAAGTTGACAATGGCTGTCATTGTTTTACCAACCCCAACATCAAACGCATTAATACCAGACCCCATAGCCTCCATAAAGGCAACTCCTTCTCGCTGTATGTCGGTAATCTGTAAGATACCGGACTTGAATCGAGCTGAGCATTCAAACCCAATGGGAACCTTGGAATAATTGATATCAGACTGCCCGTTGTACAAGCGGTTCCAGGCATAATTGAGCTTTTGTTGATCCTCAAATGCGAGAACTTCATGCAGGAATCGCGAAAACAGTTTTTCTCCTTCAATCCTGGCATTGGCTTTTAGCTCAGCCTTTTCCTCCTTGGTGAGTTTATCGTCCCTTAAGGCACGGTTTGCTAAATAGTAATCTGCTATGTCGATGGCCGAACTTTTCTCAAAATCCGTATCCGTGTTCAACGTAAACAACCATTTGATAAAAACATGTTGCAATGTGTACTTGGTTTCGCCATCAAATCGGATGTTTATTTTCTCACGGTCTTTTTTCCGTTCAATCTTGCCATTGACCTTTTTAAGTTCCTCGGCATTTTCCAAATCCATGAATTCCTCACGAACCTGGGTGATAAAAAACAGATTGGGGTCAACTGCAAAGTCTGAAATTGCCGTAATGATCGGTCTTTCCTTTTCGTCCGGATTTTCAACGGTCAATAACTCAGGCTTCGCTTTTTCAATGGCTTCCTTGTGCAGGTCGTAGATGCCTGATCCGAAGTGTTTTTCAATTTCTTCTTTGTCTTTTTCCAGCTGCACCGTTCGGTCGTACATATTGCCGTAGGTGTACATTGGAAAAGGCAACAATTCACCAGCATGGTAGAACAATGCTCCGGCTTTTACCAGGTCAAAGAGTTGTGATTCCAGGGTTTTGCCCGTTCCTTTCAAATAGTACTTTTCCCAGCCACTCATGGGGACACCCATTCGGCGCTTGTACCAAATCCAAGCTTTGATTTCGGGTTCAGTTATCCCTTTGTTGTATTTGGCTACTACTTCATCAAAGGAGAGTTTTTTTCCATCGGCATCACCCAAACCCTTGAGCTGCTTTGATTGCTTCAGCACATGCTCAATGACATTCCGATTGCCTCGAATGCGTGTTGATGTATAGGGATTGAGTATTCCTAATCCCCCAATATGTTGTATTCCTGATAAGTAACTCATAGTCTATTCATTTGTAATTCGATTTCCAAGGCCAAGGCTTCCATTTCAAGGATATTCTCTGTAAGAAATGCAACTGGGTACTTCTCCATCATTGATCTGGCGTATTCGTTGGCTTGATCAATGGTTTGAAAGTTTTTATTCTCTAACATCAATTCTGATTGATGCAACTGAAAATTGTAGCCTACACCATGGGCAAAAACCTGGATCATATACTCCTGGCATCGGTATTGAACAAAGAAGTCTTCGCTAGGCTCAAAATT
>JACCDU010730424.1_pt1 | contig 19424 bp, 17 predicted proteins | sample 7446081 | NCBI WGS metagenome assembly JACCDU01 (sample SAMN15323447, study PRJNA562643) | freshwater metagenome | isolation source: river surface water | place: USA:Blue River Watershed | collected 2017-08-17
CGATGCCAAGGGGCGCGTGACAGCCGCGAGCAATGTCGCGATCACCTTCCCGGTCACCTCGGTAGCTGGCCGCACTGGCGCCATTACATTGGCCACTACGGATGTCTCGGAAGGCACAAACCTCTACTACACCGACGTTCGGGTGCGCGCGAACCGGCTCGACCAGTTGGCCGCTCCAACGGCTGCCGTTGCGCTGAACAGCCAGAAGATCACAGGGCTTGCTGATCCTACCACTGCGCAGGATGCGGCCACCAAGAACTATGTCGATCTGACCGTTCAGGGGCTCGATCCCAAAGCCTCGGTGAAGGCCGCCACGACCGCCAATATCGCATCGCTCTCAGGCACCATGACCATTGATGGCGTAGCCCTGGTTGCCGGCGACCGCGTGCTCGTGAAGGATCAGACTACGCCATCCGCCAACGGCGTCTATGTTGTTGCAGCCAGTGCCTGGGCCCGTTCCGATGACCTTTCGACGTGGGCCGAACATGTATCGGCCTACCTTTTCGTCGAGCAGGGCACCGTCAATGCGGACGTCGGTTTTCTGTGCACCGTCGATGCGGGCGGCACGCTTGGAACGACGGCGATCACCTTCGTACAGTTCAATGGCGCCGGGCAGATCGTCGCTGGGGCTGGCCTCACCAAGACCGGCAATACCATCGATGTAGGGGCCGGCGCGGGCATCTCGGTTGCGGCCGACAGCATCGCTCTGACGGGTCAGGCCCTGGCGCTCCACAATCTGGCGACGAACGGCCTCGTCGTCCGGACGGCTGCGGACACTGTTACCGGACGGACGCTGGCTGCTGGATCCAACAAGATCGCGGTCACCAATGGTGACGGCGTGGCGGGCAATCCCACGGTCGATGTCAACGAGGCGAATCTAACGCTGGGGAACATCGGCGGCACGCTTGGTGTGGCGAAGGGTGGCTCCGGCGCGACCACCCTCACGGGCTACCTCAAGGGCAATGGGACTGCGGCGTTCACGGCATCCGCGACCATCCCCAATACTGACATCACAGGGCTCGGCACCATGTCGACGCAGGCTGCCAGCAGTGTGGCAATCACCGGCGGATCGATTGACGGCATCACTCTGGATGGCGGAACCTTCTAATGCCCAGCACCATTCTCCTGAAACGTTCCTCGACCGCTTCCAGCGTTCCGGCAGCAGGATCGCTCCAGGCGGGGGAACTTGCGGTCAACCTGGCTGATCAGAAACTCTATTCGAAGACTGCTGGTGGCACCGTGGTGCAGGTGGGATTTGGCAATCTGACCTCGGCCATGGTGACGACCGCGCTCGGCTTCACACCCTACAATTCGACCAACCCCAGCGGCTACATCACGGCCAGCGGATCAATTACCGGATCATCGGGCTCCTGCACCGGCAATGCTGCCACTGCAACAAAGTGGGCGACCGGCCGGACCATTGCACTGACCGGTGATGTGACCGGCACCAGCGCAGCATTTGACGGATCCGCTGCCCTGTCGTTCGCGGCAACGCTGGCGAACAGCGGCGTAACGGCAGGCACCTACACCAAGGTCACAGTCGATGCGAAAGGTCGGGTCACGACTGGCGCATCGCTTGCCTCGGCAGATGTAACCGGAGCCCTGGGCTACACCCCTGCCAACAAGGCGGGTGAGAGCTTCACCGGTTCGATCTCGGTTACGGGTACGATCACGGCAACGGGAGACATTACGGCCTATTCGGATGCCTCGCTCAAAACCGAGGTTGCCACGATCTCGAATGCGCTGGGTTTGGTGAACAGCCTGCGCGGAGTGTCGTTCACCCGCATCGACAGCGGCAATCGTGGCATCGGCGTTATAGCCCAGGAATTGGCCGCGGTTGTACCGGAGGCGGTGGTGGCTAACGAAGATGGCCTCATGTCAGTCGCATATGGCAATCTTGTTGGCATTCTTATCGAAGCAGTGAAGGAGCTTTCTAGCCAAGTTAAACGACTAGAGAAGCGGACCCTAATGCGCGCCTAATCTCATGTTACCATCGCTATTTGGACAAGCGGTCTGTTAGTGCTTGGAGTAAACTCGAGTTCCGCTAGGGCCGAAGGAGATGACGCTATAGTGCTGCGCCTGAACTCCAGGAACTTCCATTCCCGCCGACCCCAAAGGCATTCCAGCAACCGCGAGACCGCGAACTCCCGCCGGCCGCATTCTTAGAACCCGCTGCATATCGGCGATGGGCACATGTCCTTCAAAAACGATGCCGTCGATAACTGCAGTATGGCAGGACCCCAGGCTTGCCGGGAGCCCGGAAGCCCGCTGAAAACTACTCCGATTGCGATCGTCGACGACACGGACTTCTCGGCCAAGCGCGCGCTTAACTTGCGCCGCCCATTTCTCGCAGCACCCGCATCCTGGATCACGATGCATCACGATGTCGGTCGCGGCCAGCGCCGGCGTAGCGATCAGGGCCAGCGCGAGAATCACCTTTTTCATCATATATCTCCTGTGTGATGAAGCTTGGCAGCGATAACGTTTTGCTCATTGCGACATGTCAAACGGCGGACCGCCGACGCCGAAACTTGAGGGGGAAGCGCATTACAAGCAGAACGAATCCAGTCAGCGCGAAGAGCAAACCAGACGCAGCAAAGGACATGAGCCAAGCATTGTTGAAATTGTCGTGCTCCTTCCAATCCATGATGTGCAATCCCCAGAGAAAGTCGTAGATCCTCCAGGTGTCAGTCCTGACCGCGCGGACCTGGCCCGTATCCGCCCCTACATACACGCGGGTGCTGCCATTCAGTGTTACCCGCCACGCTGGCAATGGCCCACGAAACTCTGGGGAGGTCTCTTCGACCTGCTCGACCGCGACCGACGGATTGGCCGTTCCCTTCCAACTCCGCAGCGCAATCGCGGCTGCAGCATCCTTGGCGATCGGCGGCAAGCGATTGGCAGTATACGGATCGACAAGCGCCGATTTACCGCCGCCCGTGACCTCTGCCGTCAGATGACCCTCCTGAATTCTGAACGTCACCGCTTCCACCGGGCCCTGCGCAGCTGCGACCACATCCTCCAGTGGGCGTACCCCTTGAACTTTGCCCAGGATTTCGTGGCCAGTACGATTGACCAGGTGCTCCCCTCTGACCACCTCGATTGGCAGGACACTCATGACTAGCCCGCTGGTCATCCAGATCAGAACCTGCAGACCTACGATCAAAGCAAACCACTTGTGTAAGCGGCTGGCCGCAAGGTGGATTTTTGTCTTAACGGATCTCATCGTGAAGCTTTTTCCGGGCGTCGGTGTTAGTCTCAGATCGCGGTTCGATTAAGCCGCAGTGCATTGGTCACGACACTGACCGAAGAGAGGGCCATGGCCGCCGCCGCGATCATCGGCGAGAGCAGGATACCGAAGACGGGATAGAGCAGTCCTGCGGCGACCGGAACCCCCGCCGCATTGTAGATGAACGCGAAAACCAGGTTCTGCCTGATGTTGGACATCGTCGCCTGGCTGAGGCGGCGCGCTCGAACGATCCCGGTCAAATCGCCCTTGAGCAGTGTCACGCCAGCGCTTTCGATCGCAACATCGGTCCCCGAGCCCATCGCAATGCCGACATCCGCCGCCGCAAGAGCAGGAGCGTCGTTCACCCCGTCTCCGGCCATGGCCACTACCCGGCCCTCGCGCTTGAGCCGGGCGACCACCGCGCTCTTCTGCTCAGGCAATACATCGGCTTCAACCTCGTCGATGCCGAGCCGACGCGCGACCGCCTCTGCGGTGGTGCGATTATCACCAGTGAGCATCACCACCCGGACGCCTTCCCGACGCAACGCCTCCAATGCTTTCGGCGTCGTGTCCTTGACCGGATCGGCGATCGCAATCACACCGCCAGCTTTCCCATCGATACCGACAAAGATAGCGGTCGCGCCTTCTCCCCGCAGATCCTCCGCAGCGGCGGTAAGGGTTGCAACATCGATCGACTGTTCTGAAAGCAGACGAGCATTTCCCAGGATTACGCGTCTGCCGTCAACCGTGCCCACCGCTCCGCGTCCGGTCGGCGCGTCGAATTCGCTCACCGGGGAGATGCTGACGTTGCGGGACCTGGCCGCTTCAACAATGGCGAGCGCAAGCGGATGCTGGGAGGACTGCTCGACCGCGGCAGCAAGTCGAAGAACCTCGTCCTCGGTAAAGCCCGCCGCTGGAACAATCGCGGTCACCGCCGGATGGCCCTGCGTCAGCGTTCCGGTCTTGTCGACGACCAGTGTGTCGACCTTCTCCATGTGCTCGAGTGCCTCCGCGTTCTTGATCAGCACGCCAAGCCCGGCTCCGCGGCCTACCCCGACCATGATCGACATTGGCGTGGCGAGACCAAGGGCGCAGGGGCAGGCAATGATCAGCACGGCCACCGCCGCGACCAAGCCATAGGCAAATCTGGGTTCCGGTCCCCAGATCCCCCAGCCGATGAAGGCCAGAACAGCAATGCCGATGACCACCGGAACGAACCAGCCCGACACCTGATCGGCCATGCGCTGGATCGGCGCGCGCGAGCGCTGCGCCTCGGCGACCATCTGGACGATCCGCGCGAGCATGGTGTCACGCCCCACCTTGGTGGCTGCAATCACAAGCGCACCGGTCTGGTTGAGCGTACCGCCGATCACGGTATCGCCCTTCGCCTTGGTGACCGGCATCGATTCGCCGGTGACCATGGACTCGTCGAGCGACGAGCGCCCGTCCTCGACGCTGCCATCGACCGGAACCTTTTCACCCGGGCGCACCCGCAGGCGGTCACCGACGACGATCTGATCGAGCCCCACCTCCTCGTCGCTGCCATCGGGGAGCAGGCGCCGCGCGGTCTTGGGGGCGAGGCCGAGCAGAGCCTTGATTGCGCCCGAGGTCCGTTCGCGCGCGCGCAGCTCTAACACCTGGCCGAGCAAGACCAGTACGGTAATCACGGCCGCAGCCTCGAAATAGACCGCCACGGTGCCATCCGGGTTGCGAAAGGCTGGCGGAAACAGGCTCGGCGCGAGCGCCGCGACCATGCTGTAGATCCAAGCGACCCCGGTGCCCATCGCGATCAGCGTGAACATGTTGAGGTTGCGGGTTTGCAGCGAGGCCCAGCCTCGCTCGAAGAACGGCCATCCGGCCCACAGCACCACCGGCGTAGCCAGCACCAGCTGGACCCAGGTTGACAGCCCCATCGGAACGAGGCGGTGGAGAGCGGGGAAAATGTGACCGCCCATCTCAAGCGCAAGGACCGGGAGGGCGAGCGCGAGACCGATCCAGAAACGCCGGGTCATGTCGACCAGTTCCGGGCTAGGGGCGCTGTCGAGACCAGCCTCTGCAGGTTCGAGCGCCATACCGCAGATCGGACAGGCGCCGGGATGATCTTGCCGCACATCGGGGTGCATCGGACATGTCCAGATGGTTCCCGGGGGCGCTTCGACCGTCGCTGCTTGGCCGAGATAATGCGCGGGGTCGGTAACGAATTTGCTGCGGCACTTCGCGCTGCAGAAATGATATTTATGACCGGCGTGCTCAGCGCGATGGGCGCTCGTCGCCGGATCAACCTTCATGCCGCAAACGGGATCGCGAACGTCGCTATCCTGGTCGTGAAAATGGCCTTCCGCGCCATGAATGTGTTTCTTATCAGCATGTTTGTGGGTCATTTCGAGCCTGCCTCATGATGAGCCGGAAATTGCTAGGGAGATGGAAGCGGATCTAGGGTCCCCAACCAACTAACAAGAAACAAGATTGCCATTCCCGCAGTGAATTCGAGAAGGATACTAAGCTGCAACTTTTTCACGGCCGGACCTTGGTTGCTTGGGTTCATACAAATCTCCAGCGCCGGAGTGAAACGGAAGCGGTTGAGCGCCGCCAGACAAACCATTGCCGCGAACAGAGCGAGCTTGACTACAAGAAGCTGCCCATACGGGCCTGCGAGCGCAGCTAGGAGCTCACCGTCTCGCAAGATGTACCAGCCGTTGACCAAACCGGTGACGGCGAGAACTGCGACCAGCACCGTACCGGTGCTTGCAAAGGCGGCAAGCGCTCTGGTGGTGGTCAAGACGTCCCCACCACGCGGGCCTCGGATTCTGCGCAACATGATTAAAAAGCGAAGAAGCGAGCCAATCCAGATGGATGCGGCGATAAGATGGATGATGTCGGTGGCCAAATGGATCCACCGCTGCGGGCCATCGGTCGCGGCACCGTGCCCCGACCATGCCATGCTGCCGAGCGCAATCGCGCCGAGTGACGCGACAATCCACCATCGGGCAACTTTTCCGCGCATCGCCGCAATGATGAGAACCGACAGACCCGCCAGAACGACAAGTCGAACTTTGAAAGCAAATCCCAGTGCCGTGTTATTTAGCAAGGACTTGAAAGTGGCGCCATCAATTTGGCCAACGCTTGTACCGGCCATGGCGGCAACTTGCAGTAAGAACCCGAATGCGGACAGCAGTATTGCCGGAATGACGAGGATCAGTAGCAGCAATGCGTCTCGCGACCAGGCTCGTGGGGGGTCACGACGACCGGACAACCGCGCGGATGCTGGCAAGCCTACCAAAAGGCCTAGCGTGCCAAATAGTGCCCAGCGCAGCGCAATGAACCCCCAGTCGCTCATTGGTCAGCGGACCGTGAAAGCCACGGCCCCCGTGATTCGGTGGGTGTCACTGGAAACGGCGCGCCACTGAACCTGGTAGGTTCCCGCCATTAAAGGCCGGCCAAACGTCGCAACTAGGGTCTTGCCGTCCTGGCTCACCGAGGTCTTGAACCCGTTCATCTTCATCGTGTGATTGGGCATGCCCGGCATGCCGGTCATGGTGACATCCATTCCCGAGACCGCGGGGACGAGCGTCTCGCTGAAAGTGAGCGAGATGCGATTAGTGGGAGCGACTACCGCCTTATCTGCGGGTTGTGCCTCGACGAGACGCGGATGGGCCAGGGCCGGAGAGGCGATAACAGCCGTGGCAATAAAAGCGCCGGTTACGAACTTGCGAACAGTCTGCATTTGTATCTCCATCAGGATAAACGGGTGCGTGCATCGAGAATACGCAGCCGCCCTGGCTTCCCCTCAAAAAATGCGGCGGGCTTAGTGAGGGCTTTTCGCCTTTCCTGCGTATTAGACGGAGGATATGGGAGACTGGTGATGACCGACCTGGACCTGATTCTTGGAAAATTGCGCGAGGAGCCTCTCCATCCGCGCCTTGCGCTCTTAGACGAGGCGGTGCTGGCAGAACTTGCCCAGCGCCAGGCTATCGTCCCGATAAACCGCACGGGTCTTGGGCTGGCTGCTGTAGTGGCGCTGCTGGTCGGACTGGGTGGTACAATTTTTGCTGGGGCGACTGTGAATTCGGCTCCCGTATCGCCACTAGGGGTGCCCGCAACTTTGGCGCCATCAACTTTGCTGGCTTCGCGCTGAGATGGCCTGGCGCAAGATCCTTGTCTTTGCACTGGTCGCATTTGCCTTTGCCGTGTTCGGGGCACTGGTTGGCCAAACCTTGATACGCTCAAATTCGCCCGAGAACGAACTTCACGATCTGTTGCATCACCAGCTCGATCTCAATGTCAAACAGCAGGCTCAAATCGAGATAATCGAGCAACGGTTCGCGGTTCGGCGGAAGGCGCTGGAGCTCGAACTGCGCGCCGACAACGCGAGGCTTGCCGATGCAATCGAGGCTGAACATGGGTATGGGCCAAAGGTCTCAGAGGCTATCGACCGGTCGCACGACGCGATGGGGCAGATGCAAAAGGAAACGCTCGAGCACATATTTGCAATGCGTTCGGTGCTGACGCCAGAGCAAGCGGAAAAATTCGACCACGCCATTGTCACTGCGCTTACAGGAAAGGAACGGTGACGCTCCACGTCGCTGAACTCGAGGATCAGGATTTGGTTTCCCTTGCCGTCGGCGGCAACCAGACTGCGTCGTCTGAATTGGTAAGACGTCATCGTGATTGGGTTTACCGACTGGTTCGCTCCCAGATTGGAGATCCGGACGAAAGTCTCGACGTGACGCAGGCTGCATTTGTTGCCGCATTCGGAGCACTCCACCGCTTTGATCGCTCGCGTCCGTTCAGGCACTGGCTCGCCCGTATTGCCCTCAATAAGAGCAAGGATTGGAAGCGTCGTTCGCTCGTGCGGCGATTCCTCTCCGCAGCTGCACCTTTGAGCGAGGCGGAGAATGTCGCCGACCAGGCACCCGGGCCGGATAGGCTGAGCTCGGACCAAGCGGAATTGCGTCGGACGCTGAGGGCAATTTCGGAACTGCCCACCTCCTTGCGTGAGCCCCTTGTGCTGCGCACTATTGAAGAGCATTCACAGGCCGAAACCGCAAACATCCTCGGCCTGAGCGAAAAGGCGGTTGAAGCCCGCGTCTACAGGGCGCGCGCGCGTCTGGCTGAGAAAATTAAAAAACTATGAGGGGTTAAGCCGCGGGCTGCGTATTCTTCGATAGCATCTCGTATCCTAGGCAGCAGGACCCATGAAAACGATCGTCGGACGTCGTGCAATTCTTCGCGGATCAGCCCTCATTGGCGGAAGTCTCGCGTTGTCCTCGATTTTTCCGGTTTGGGCCAGGACTTTATCGAGCGGCATCACCACGCCTTTGAGCACGGTCAGCGGGACCGACATCGAGCTTACGATCGCGCGCCAGTCGATGATGATCGATGGCAAGCCGTTCCGGGCGATCGGCGTCAACGGGACGGTCCCTGCGCCGCTGATCCGCCTGAAGGAAGGCCAGCACGTGCGGTTGAAGGTCAACAACAGGCTCGATGAAGACAGTTCGATCCACTGGCACGGCTTGCTGGTTCCGCCCGAGCATGACGGTGTTCCGGGTGTGTCATTCCCCGGGATCAAGCCGGGTGGAAGTTACCTCTACGAGTTCGACGTCAAGCAGAACGGGACCTACTGGTACCACAGCCACTCTGGATTGCAGGAGCAGGAAGGGCATTACGGCCCCATCATCATCGATCCGGCAGGGACGGACCCGGTCGGGTACGACCGGGAACATGTCATTGTCCTCTCCGACCATAGTCCGCTCTCCCCTGGAGCGATCTTCAGGAAGCTCAAGGTCAACCCCGGTCACTTCAATTTCCAGCGCCAGACGCTGTCAGGGCTGCTCTCCGGGCGCGACCAACCTCTCAAGGAGCGGCTCGACTGGGGTCAGATGCGAATGGATCCGGCAGACATCTCCGATGTCAACGGATCGACCTATACGTTTCTCGTGAACGGCCATGGCCCCGAGGACAACTGGACCGCCCTGTTCGCGCCCGGGGAACGGGTCCGGCTGCGGGTGATCAACGCCTCGGCGATGACTACATTCAACGTTCGCATCCCGGGCCTAACGCTGCAGATCGTGCAGGCCGACGGTCAAAATGTGATGCCAATCGATGTGGATGAATTCCAGATTGGTGTGGCCGAAACCTATGACCTCATCGTTCGCCCGAAGGATGCCGCCTACACCTTGGTGGGTGAAGCGGTCGATCGCTCGGGCATGGCGCGCGCGACATTGGCGCCGCGGCCGGGGATGGAGGCCGAGGTTCCGGCCCTGCGAAAGCGCCCGCTCGCGACGATGAAGGACATGGGAATGGATATGCCCGGCATGGAGGGCATGGACATGACCGGCCGCGGCATCGATCCGACTGCGGAACAGAATGCCTCCGCGCGGCTCGGCGCCGCAGCGCCGGCCACTGCATCGACAATGGCAATGGGTGCCGCCAAAAGCGACGATATGGCGTCCATGGACCATTCCGGCATGGCCGGGATGGACCACGGCGCAATGTCCGGAACGCAGGGCGCGGCTGGAGCGCCCATGGACCATTCGGGTCATGACATGGGCTCGATGAAGATGCGCGACTTCGGCAATGCGCCCCAGGTCAAACGCGACCCGGGAGTGCAGACCATATCCCCGATGCCGGTCGACCGGATGGGCGATCCTGGTCAGGGGCTCGAAGACGTCGGGCACAAGGTGCTCGTCTACAAGGACTTGATGGCTCTCGACCGCAATCCTGATGTTCGCGCGCCATCGCGTAGCCTCGACATTCACCTTACGGGCAACATGGAACGCTTCATGTGGTCGTTCGATGGGCAAAAAATGTCGGATGTGCACGAACCGATCCCGTTCACTGAAGGCGAGCGGGTGCGGATCAATCTCATCAACGATACGATGATGGCGCATCCGATTCATATCCACGGTCATTTCTTCGAGCTGGTGACCGGGCATGGCGATCGCTCGCCCCGCAAGCACACCGTGATTGTGCAACCGGGAGGAATAGCAACCTGGGACTTCACCGCCGATGCGGTGGGCGACTGGGCATTCCACTGCCATCTCCTTTACCACATGCACGCAGGGATGATGCGGGTTGTCAGCGTCCGGCCGAAGGGAGAGGCGGCATGAAACCGCTGCGAACCGCGCTGGTCGGCATTTCAGCCATCGCCCTGTCGTCGCCGGCTTTGGCCCAGGACCACTCCATGCACGATATGCCAGGCATGGAGATGCCACCGCCGCCGAAGGCAAAACCGGCGAAGGCCCGCAAACCTGCCGCGCCGCCTGCTCCGTCGCCCGCACCAACGCCCGCCCCTCCACCGATGCCCGCCGAGCCAGATCACGGCGCGATGGACCACGGCGCCATGGACGGCATGCAAATGCCTGAAGCGGCGGGCGCTCAGAGCGAGGACAGCGCGACTGGTACCGATCAACCTGCCGGAAGCGAGTCACCCCCGCCGCCACCCCGGGACCGGTACGCCGACCGCCAGTTCCCCCCGGCCGAAATGGCCCGAGCTCATGATGCAATGATGAAAGACAGCGGGGGACAGTCCTTCGGTGCCGTGATTCTGAACATCGCCGAATACCAGGCGCATCGCGGCCGGGACGGCTACCGGTGGGATGGCGAAGCGTTTTACGGCGGAGATATCAATCGGTTGTGGATCAAAAGCGAAGGGGAAGGAGAACTCCGCCGCGGGTTGGATAGTGGCGAGGTCCAGGTCCTCTACAGCCGCGCAGTCGACCCTTACTTCAATCTGCAGGCGGGTGTGCGTCAAGATATCGGACCGACGCCAAGGCGGACTTACGCCACGATCGGATTTGAAGGCTTGGCTCCCGGCATGTTCGAAGTCGAAGGCGGACTGTTTCTATCCAACAAGGGGGACCTGCTCGGTCGCCTGGAAGGCTATTACGACCAGCGGATAACCCAGCGGCTGATCCTGCAGCCGCGCGTGGAACTGAATTTCGCGGCTCAGGACATTCCGGAAAACGCGATCGGTTCGGGACTTTCGAACGTCGAGCTCGGTGCGCGGCTACGCTATGAGTTTACCCGGCAGTTCGCGCCATACATTGGCGTATCGTACTACCGAAAACTCGGCGATACTGCCCGGTTCGCCCGGATCGCCGGAGAAGACGTACACGCCACGAGCTTCGTGGCGGGAGTGCGGTTCTGGTTTTAGCCCGAAAGCAAGGAAAGGGGGCATGGGTACGTCTGTTGATGATCGGATGGCACAGGCGGCACTTGCGCAACTCGCGTTCGCAAGGCCCCCCATCGGGGCGCAGCTATCGCCACTCTGCTGCGGCGAGAGTCTGCGTCCAGATGAGCGCGGAGGATCTATTCGCCCAATTGGACAATCATCAGCAACTGGCAGCGCATATGTCCCGGTCATCGCCAATGATGGCCGGCCAGCCCATGCACTTTGTCTTCGATCAAGGAAAAGGACAGCAAATCGGCTCACGGATCTCGATGTCGGGGCAAATTGCCGGCCTGGCGTTGCATGTTGACGAGGTCGTGACCGAGCATGACCCTCCCCGCACCAAGATATGGGAAACCAGGGGCAACCCCCGGTTGTTGGTAATAGGCGACTATCGCATGGGGTTCAGCATTATCGCAAAGGGCAGATGCTCCGCGCTGACGGTTTTCATTGACTACAACCTTCCTGGCTGGCCGTGGCGCCCCCTCGGGGTGATCTTGGGCGGCATATATGCGCGTTGGTGCGTTCGAAGCATGGCCCGCGATGCCGGGAGGCCAGTTCGATGAAAGCAGCCGATCGCGCCTCTTCACCTTTTCCCTTTCGCGAAGGCCGGTCCGGTGGCAAGCTGCGCCCCGTGTTACGTCTGTTCGCCCTTCTGGTTTCGATTGCAGCAATTCTCGGCCTGATCGGTCAGGAAGCTGCATTCGCGCAGATCGAGTTCAAGCCGGCCCAGGCGGAGACGGTGCAAATGGACCCTGACTGCGCGAAGGCAATGGGCATAAAGATCCAGCGCACTTCGGGCGATCAGCCCTGCCATGGCATGACGCCTGAGTGCATCGCGAAAATGGGCTGTGCAATCCCGCTAGCAGTCTTGCCCGCGTCGCTTGTTGCCGACCGGGATCCGGCAAGTCTCCAGCATCCTGTCAGGATCAAGGAAACCGCTTTGACCGGGCGTAGCATTACACCAGAGCCCGAGCCGCCGGCACTGCTCGGCTAGCATCGCTGCAAGTCCGCGGCGGAATGATGTCCGCCCTCGGCACTTGTCATGCGTTGACGTGCGACGGCCGGAGGTATCAATCAGGTGCCCGCAACGCACCGCTTGAAGACCGCGGCCCACGGCGCTCGATGCACCCGCCCCTGCAGCTGCTGCAGGTCCGCTGCCAGCAAGGCAAAAGATTGCTTGGTCGATAACAAACAACACGGCGATCGGGCGCGTGGCGTCTGCGATACTGGTCCGTATCGTCGACGCCCGTTCCAAGGCCGACCGACCTGGTGATTCCAAGGGGGCTTGGCGCCCCGGAACTGATGACTGATGCGAATTTACATCGTTACGGCGGCGGTGCTCGCAGTGTCGGGTGGTGCAGCCGCAGAGCCGCTCACCTTTGATGCCGCCATAGAACGAGCGACAGAGGCTGCACCAGCGGTCCGGGCAAGTGAGGCCGGTACGCGCGCCTCAGAGGCAAGCGCGGTGGCTGCCGGCCGCCTGCCGGACCCCACGCTCTCGGCAAGCATTGAAAACTTTCCCGTTTCCGGACCGCCTGCCTTCAGGCCTGGCGAGGAAAGCATGACGATGGCGCGGGTCGGTTTCGAGCAGGCGTTCCCCAACCCGGCGAAGCGTCGGGCTCAACGCAATCGCGCCTATGCCGAAATTGGTACGGCTCGGGCCGGAGCAGCCGTAGCCGCCCAAGATGTTCGCCTCAGTACGGCGCTGGCGTGGATCGATCTCTATTATGCCAAGCGCCGCCTGGCCCAGCTCGAACGCCTCGACGCAAGTCTTGACGAGTTGCAAGCCACTGTAACCGCGCGGCTGACTTCGGGAACGGCCCGGCCAAGCCAGGCATATGAACCCGAGCAGCTTCGCGCAGCGATCAACGACCGCCGCGCGCAGCTTGAGGCAGAAGTTACCAAGGCTCGTGCCCGGCTCGCCAGCCTGACCGGTGATCCTGAAGCGGACGTGTCCGGCGATCCCCCGGCGCTCGAGATCGATCGCGAAGGCTTGCGCAGCCATCTCGGCGAGACGCCACGCCTGAAGGCGCTCGATGCGGATGTCACTACGGCCGAGGCCGAAACGGACGTGGCTCGCGCGGCAAAACGCCCCGACTGGCGGCTGAGCACCAGCTATGGCCGGCGCGATCCCGCCTATGGCGACATGGTTTCTTTCGGCGTTAGCATCGACCTGCCGCTCTTTTCGCGCAAACGACAGGACCCCCTGATTGCCGCGCGCGAAGCCGAATCCGAGCGTGCGAGATTGAACCGCCTTGCCGGCGAACGTGAGCTAGATGCGGCATTGAGTTCTGATCTTGCCGACTACGACATGCATCGGCGACAGCTTGAAAATGCTCGCACTACGCTCGTGCCATTGGCCAAGCGAAGAGCGGAACTCGATATGGCAAGCTATGCGGCCGGAAGGCTCGATCTTGGCAGTGCCCTACTGTCCTCGCTCGCGCTGGCTGAAGCGGAAGTAGATGCGCTCGCACGCGAAGCCGACGTCGCCCGCGACGCGGTTCGGATTACTTACACCTATACGGAGGGGCGCCCATGACACGGGACGCAAGGAACGCCGTGCGTTGGGGCGCGGGGATTGCAGCGATTGCTCTTGTCGCCGCCGCGGGCGGGTACTGGCTCGGTCGAAGTGAAGCACCTGCCTCGGGCTCCAGAGCGGGAGCGGAACGCAAAATTCTCTACTGGTACGACCCGATGGTGCCGGCGGAGCACTATGACAACCCCAATTCGCTGTCTTCCATGGGCATGAAGACCATCCCGAAATATGCTGACGAAGAGCCGGCAAGCGGCTCGACACCGGGAATCAGTGTCGATCCGTCTGCAAGACAGAGTCTCGGAATTCGTGTCGCGACGGCCGAGTTCGGCGCGCTTCCAGGTTCACTCACCGTCACCGGCTCGCTCGACTTCAACCAGCGCAGCGTTGCGATCATCCAGGCGCGTTCGGGTGGGTTTGTGACGAGGGTCTATGGCCACGCTCCCGGTGATGTCATCGCCGCAGGGGCCCCGATCGCCGATATCCAGCTGCCCGAATGGGGCGGTGCCCAAGGCGAGTTCCTGGCGGTGCGCCGCCTCGGGCGCCCCGACCTCACCGCAGCGGCGCGTCAGCGCTTGCGACTGCTCGGCATGTCTGATGGTCTGATTGCGCAGGTCGAGCGCACGGGACGGACAAACGGGACGGTCACGATCACGTCTCCGATCGGCGGCGTGATCCAGACCCTCGACGCCAGATCCGGGGTCACGGTGTCAGCCGGTCAGACGCTTGCACAGGTAAGCGGGATCGGCACCGTCTGGCTGAATGCTGCGGTCCCGCAAGCCCAGGCCGGATTGGTACGGCCGGGCCAACGCGCCAACGTGAGTTTGTCTGCCTATCCGGAACAGACCTTTAACGGGCGGATCATCGCCATCCTGCCCACCGCGCAGCCCGAAAGCCGAACCGTGACCATTCGGATCGAACTTGCCAATCGCTCAGGAGCACTGCGGCCTGGCATGTTCGCAACCGTAGCGCTGGGCGACGACGGGCGGCCTGGGTTGCTGGTACCGAGCGAAGCGGTAATCCGCACGGGAGCGCGCAACCTCGTCATCCTGGCACTGCCTGATGGCCGGTATCGGCCCGCGGAAGTTCGGCTCGGACGCGAGGGTGGCGGCAAGACCGAAGTGCTTGCGGGCCTCGCCGCAGGCGAGAAGGTGGTCGCCTCGGGTCAGTTCCTCCTCGATTCAGAGGCCAGCCTGAGCGGAATTCCGGCCCGCCCAATCGGGTCGACCCAATGATCTCGGCCATCATCCGCGCCTCGGTCCAGGCCCGTAATCTGGTGCTGGTCATGGCGGCGGCCTTGACCGTGCTCGGCATTCTCGCCCTGCGCACGACTCCGGTCGATGCCTTGCCCGACCTTTCGGACGTCCAGGTCATCATCCGAACCAGTTATCCCGGCCAAGCGCCGCAAATCGTAGAGAACCAGGTCACCTATCCGATTGCATCGACCATGCTGTCAGTCCCGGGCGCGCGGGTCGTGCGCGGCTATTCGTTCACGGGTGACAGCTTCGTCTACGTGCTGTTCGATGATGGCACCGACCTCTACTGGGCACGCAGCCGGGTGCTCGAGTATCTGAACCAGGTCCAAGGCCGCTTGCCTGAAGGCATCAAGGCTTCCCTCGGGCCCGACGCGACTGGCGTTGGGTGGATTTTTGAATATGCGCTGGTCGACCGGACTGGCGGGCATGACCTCGCCCAGCTGAGAAGCCTGCAGGATTGGTTCCTGCGCTACGAGCTCAAGACCGTTCCGGGTGTGGCCGAGGTCGCCAGCATCGGCGGAATGGTCAAGCAATACCAGGTCATCGTCGATCCCCAGAAGCTTGCGGCCTACGCCGTCACCACCGAACAGGTGACCGAAGCCCTGAAACGGGCGAACCAGGAAACCGGCGGCTCGAGCGTCGAACTGGCTGGCGCCGAATACACCGTGCGGTCAAGCGGCTATCTCAAGACGCTGGACGACTTTCGCGCGACTCCACTTCGTACCGTCGGTGGCGTCCCGGTGACCCTTGGGGATGTCGCCACCGTCCAGGTCGGCCCCGAGATGCGGCGCGGGCTTGCGGAGCTCAACGGCGAGGGTGAAGTCGCCGGGGGCGTCGTCGTCATGCGCCAGGGCCAGAACGCGCGGGCCGTGATTGACGGGGTCAAGGCGAAGCTTGAGGATCTGAAGAAGAGCCTGCCGGCAGGGGTCGAGATCGTCCCGACATATGACCGCTCGGGCTTGATCGACCGCGCTGTCGAAAATCTCGGACACAAGTTGATCGAGGAGTTTGTAATCGTCGCGCTCGTCTGCGCGCTGTTCCTGTGGCACGCACGATCTGCGCTGGTGGCGATCCTGACGCTGCCGCTCGGTATTCTTATCGCCTTCATCGTCATGCGGCTGCAGGGTCTCAATGCGAACATCCTCTCGCTCGGTGGCATCGCAATTGCGATTGGCGCGATGGTCGACGCGGCCGTGGTAATGATCGAGAACGCGCACAAGCATCTCGAGCGCTGGCGAAACGACAATTCCGACACCGAACCCGATACAGCGACCCGCTGGAATCTGATCACGGTTGCAGCAGCCGAGGTTGGTCCCGCGCTGTTCCTTAGCCTTCTGATCATTACCTTCTCCTTCCTGCCGATCTTCACCCTGCAGGGTCAGGAAGGCCGATTGTTTTCGCCGCTGGCCTTCACCAAGACCTATGCAATGGCGGCGGCGGCCCTGCTTTCAATCACGCTCATACCGGTGCTCATGGGCTTGCTCATTCGCGGCAGAATTCCGAGTGAGGACGCCAACCCGCTCAACCGTTGGCTGACCCACATCTATCGTCCGGCGATCGATTGGGTGCTTGTTCACCCGAAGCGCACGCTCGTGATCGCCGCGCTGATTTTCGCGACCGCGCTCTGGCCGATGTCGCGGATCGGCGGCGAGTTCCTGCCGCAGATGAACGAGGGCGACCTACTGTATATGCCCTCGGCGCTTCCCGGGCTGTCGCCGGCCGAAGCCGCGCGTCTGCTTCAGCAGACCGACCGTCTGATTAAGACTGTGCCTGAGGTCGAGAGCGTGTTCGGCAAGGCAGGGCGGGCCGAGAGCGCAACCGATCCCGCACCGCTTGAAATGTTCGAGACCACGATCCGTTTCAAGCCCCGCAATCAGTGGCGTCCGGGCATGACACCCGAAAAGCTGGTCGACGAGTTGGACGCGCGGGTAAAAGTGCCGGGGCTTGCCAACTTCTGGATCCCGCCGATCCGCAATCGGATCGACATGCTCGCGACCGGCATCAAGAGCCCGGTCGGGATCAAGGTCGCGGGAGCCAACCTTGCCGAGATCGACCGCACGGCCAGGGAGATCGAGCAGGTGGTACGCACGGTTCCCAGTGTGGCCTCGGCTCTGGCCGAACGTCTGACCGGAGGACGCTATATCGATATCGATGTCGATCGCGCCGCTGCTGCGCGCTACGGGCTCAATGTCGCCGACGTCCAGTCGGTCGTCGCCGGCGCCATCGGCGGCGAAACAGTGGGACAGACGGTCGAGGGCCTCGCGCGCTATCCAATCCAGGTGCGATACCCGCGTGAAATCCGCGACAGCCCGGACAAGCTTGCGAACCTGCCGATATTGACCCCGTCAGGCGAGCAGATCACGCTTGGGACTGTCGCCCGGGTCGGCATCAGTTTGGGTCCGCCAATGCTACGCAGTGAAAACGGCCGACCGGTCACCTGGATATATGTCGACGGGCGCGGGAGCGATATGCAGAGGATGGTCACCGAAATTCAGCGCGCTATCGCAAGCAAGGTGAAGCTTGCCCCTGGTGTCAGCGTCTCCTACACCGGTCAGTATGAGTTTCTCGTTCGCGCCAAGGAGCGAATGAGGCTGGTCATACCGGTCACACTCGTGATCATTCTGGGCCTGCTTTATCTGACGTTCCGCCGTTGGGACGAAGCGTTGCTCATCATGGGCACCTTGCCCTTTGCCCTAACCGGGGGGCTGTGGCTGCTCTACTGGCTTGGGTACAACCAGTCTGTCGCCACTGCGGTTGGGTTCATAGCCCTTGCAGGCGTCGCAGCCGAGTTCGGCGTGGTCATGCTGATCTACCTCAAGCAGGCACTCCAGGCACGTGACGATGGCGATGTCATCGCAGCCGTCCGCGAAGGCGCTTTGCTGCGCGTGCGGCCGAAGGCGATGACCGTTGCCGTGATCCTCGCAGGCCTGTTGCCGGTGCTGGTCGGTAGCGGCGCGGGGTCGGAAGTCATGAGCCGCATCGCCGCGCCCATGGTCGGCGGCATGCTCACCGCGCCGCTGCTCTCGATGCTCATTATTCCGGCGGCCTACCTGCTGATACGCCGGCGATCTCAACCCCCTGTTCAACGCGAAGGAGAAATGCAGTGAAGAAGTCCTTGATGATTGCGTTCAGCTTCGCGCTGATAGCCCCGCTCGCCGCGTGCGGAAAGAAGGCCGAAGTGCCCAAACCGACAGAAAGCGCTGCGTCCGGCAGCATGGAGAACATGCCCATGGCTACACAAATGAAGCATGACAGGGCTGCAGGCACAGTCACCGCGATCGATACCGTGAAAGGCATGATTACCCTCAATCACGGGGCGATGGACGGCCTCGGTTGGCCCGCCATGACAATGGCCTTTTCCATCAAGCCCGAATTGCTCTCCGGCATCAAGGTCGGCGACAAGGTAAACTTTGAAATCGATTGGGATGGCAAGACCGGGGTAGTGACGAACATCAAGAAGGTCGAATCCTGACAGAAAGAGAAGCTAGTGCAATCCTGACCACGGGAATGCGCTGGCTATCGATTGTTCGACTTGTCGCTCACATATGGGATCTGGCGGGAGCTTCGGGAGCAGTTAACTGGCTACAATCGAGGTCACCCATGCTCAATTTCGACCTCTATTGAAGGCCGGGTCATCAGAGATCGGCATTGCAATAGCCGCCAGCTGGACCGCACTCCTGCGGACACGCGTAAGCAAAGCATCTTTGTTGGTCTTCAAAAGGACCATAGGAAACCCCGCTATCCTATACAGCCATAAGTCGCAAATGGGCCGTCGATACCCGGTTGATCGAGCAATTTAGAACGAGCTTCTACAACTTTTGGCATCTGCCCGACGTGGGATTCAAACTCGCCACGATTATATAATAATCAATGCCTTATGTCCCAGAGAAGGTTCGACGCCGGTCGACTGCCCACCGCCACGCAATCAGGCAGCGCGTAAGTTTGGCTGGTTTGCTGCTGCGGCCATGCTGCAGGTTGGGGCCTATCCATCTCCTATCGGGCTTAGTCCATCCGGCGCGGTGGAGCGCAGTGCGCGCAGTAACTGTGCCGTTCCTGCTTTGCTATGCAAGCCTTGCAAAAGGCCGATAGTCCGTTTGCGGGAGAAGCCATCGATCTCGACCATGGCAATGCCCCTCCCGCCCAACGAGCGCGGTGCAACAGTAACGCCAATCCCGGCCCGCACTGCGGCCATTACCCGATCGTCATTGGCAGACCGCATGGCAAAGCGCGGCC
>JACCDU010047890.1_pt1 | contig 19406 bp, 20 predicted proteins | sample 7446081 | NCBI WGS metagenome assembly JACCDU01 (sample SAMN15323447, study PRJNA562643) | freshwater metagenome | isolation source: river surface water | place: USA:Blue River Watershed | collected 2017-08-17
CCGTGGTCGCGAAGACAGCGCGCGTGGTCGAGGAAGTCCGGATTGGCAAGGAAATCACCGAGCGCACCGAAACCATCAGCGACACGGTGCGTCGCGCGGATGTCGAAGTCGAGCAGTTAGGGGCGACGGCGAGCGCGACAGGTACAGCAGGCGCTGCCAGCGATGACGTGTTCCGCCAGCACTGGCAAAGCGCTTATGGCAGCGGCGGCGGCAAATACGAAGACTATGCGTCGGCATATCGCTATGGCGCAAACCTGGCCGGGCAGAAGCAGTACCAGGGATATCGCTGGGATGAACTGGAGCCGCAGGTGCGCAGCGATTGGGAAGCGTCGCACCAAGGCAGTCCGTGGGAGCGCACCAAGCAGGCCGTGCGCTATGGCTGGGAAAAGATGACTGGGCATTGAACGCCGTTTGCCCGCATCAAGATGCACGACCTGAAGCGATCCGCTTCAGGTCGTCGGTGCCCGTTTACTGCAGCGGCGCATCCAGCTGGCCATCCTGCGCCAACTGGCGAATCATGCGTATCGTGTCGATATCCGCTTCCTTGTAGGCTTCGCGGCGGAAATCGTTGTAGAAGGAATCCTCGGCTGATTCATCAGCTTCCTGGTGGTCATCGTATTCGAAGCGCACGAACAGCACACCGGGTTCCGGTTCTTCTATCGTCATCCGCAAATCCGATACCGGAATCTCTGCCTGTTGCGGCACGTGATAGTGCACCTGCTCCTGCGGGCTGAAATGCACTTTGTCGTGAATGACCAGTTTCCCGAAATGCAGCGTACGCGACAAACTTTCCGGCGTACGCGTGTTGATGTGACAGCTGTCCAGCCCGAGTTGGAACAGGGTAGGGCGCTCGGCGCGCAGCACCAGGCCGCGCCACAGTTGTGCCCGGTTCAATCTCGCAACCAGCGGATTGTCGGGCATGTTGATTTCGATAAGATGTGTGAATTTCATTGGCGGGCGCCATCGTTAACCGGCGTCAGCGGGCACTTTACCATGCGCCCTGTCATGCACGGCAGATCGCGCCGCAGTCTTTCCGGTTCCCGGCAGGGGATTTCGATACAATGACGCGCTCATTCCGTATTCCCGAATTCCCGCTTTCCTTCCCGCATGTCGCACGGACTCAATGCGCCGCAACGCGCCGCAGTCAATTACATCGATGGTCCCTGCCTCGTGCTTGCCGGCGCCGGCTCGGGCAAGACGCGCGTCATCACGCAAAAGATTGCGCACCTGATCGAATCTTGCGGATATGAAGCCCGGAATATCGCCGCGCTGACCTTTACCAACAAGGCCGCGCTCGAAATGCGCGAGCGTGTTGCCAAACTGCTCAAGGAACCCGGACAAGCCAAACAACTGACGGTATCGACTTTTCATTCGCTGGGCGTGCAGATCTTGCGCCGCGAAGCGAATGCCATCGGCCTCAAGGATCGCTTCTCCATCATGGATAGCGACGATTGCTTCGCGATCGTGCAAGACCTGGCGGTCACCACCGACAAGGCCGTGGTCCGCCGTATCCAGAATGCGATGTCGCTGTGGAAGAACGGGCTGATGAGCGCAGACGCCGCACTGGCGCAGGCCAAGGATGAAGATGAAGCGCAGGCCGCGCGCATCTACCGCAGTTACCTAGCCACCTTGTCGAGTTACCAGGCAGTCGATTTCGATGACCTGATCCGCCTGCCGGTCGAATTGTTCCGCAGCGACGAGGCCGCGCGCGACCGCTGGCAGCGCAAGCTGCGCTACCTGCTGCTCGACGAATACCAGGACACCAATACCTGCCAGTACGAGATGGTGAAGCTGCTCGTGACCGGCCCCGGCAAGAAGCCGATGTTTACGGCCGTTGGCGACGATGACCAGGCGATTTACGCATGGCGCGGCGCGACCATGGAAAACCTGCGCATCCTGCAGGACGATTTCCCCGACCTGAAACTGATCAAGCTCGAGCAGAACTACCGCTCCAGTACCCGCATCCTGCAGGCGGCCAACGCCGTCATTGCCAACAACCCGAAATTGTTCGAGAAGTCGCTGTGGTCCGAGCACGGCATGGGCGACCCGATCCGGGTGATGGCGATGGAAGACGACGAAGCAGAAGCCGATCAGGTCGCGATCATGCTGTCGGCACACAAGTTCGAGCGACGCGCCAAGTTTTCCGATTACGCGATTCTTTACCGCGGCAATCATCAGGCCAGGATTCTGGAGAAGGCGCTGCGCCGCGAACGCATCCCCTACGTGATGTCGGGCGGCCAGAGCTTCTTCGACAAGGCCGAGATCAAGGACATCATCAGCTATTTGCGCCTGATCGCGAATGAAGACGATGATCCGGCCTTCATTCGCGCTGTCACCACGCCGCGCCGCGGCATAGGGCAGGCAACGCTGGAAGTGCTGGGCGAATTCTCCGGGCAGTGGCAATGCTCGTTGTTTGAAGCCGTGTTCAAGGGCGGCATCGAAGCCAGACTCAACGAACGGCAATTGGCACCGCTGCGCGAGTTCTGCGACTTCATCAACCAGCTCGAAGCGCGCGCCTCGCGCGTGGGCCCGGCCGGCAGCGGCGAGAATGCCGGCGAAGTGCTGGACGACATGATGAAGGCCATCGACTACGAAGCCTACCTGTATGGCCACTTCGACGAGAGGCAGGCGCAGGACAAATGGCAGAACGTGCTCGACTTCACCAGCTGGCTGAAAGAAAAAGGCAATGGTGGCCGCGACGGCACCGATGAACACAAGTCCTTGCTGGAGCTGGTGCAGATGGTGGCCTTGATGAGCATGCTCGAAGGACGCGACCAGGAACCGGATGCCGTACGCATGTCGACGCTGCACGCATCCAAGGGTCTGGAATTCGGCCACGTATTCATGGTCGGCGTCGAAGAAGGCATCCTGCCGCACAAGGGCGACCCCGACGCGCCGCCCGATGTCGTCGCACAGCGCATCGAAGAAGAGCGCCGACTGATGTATGTCGGCATCACGCGTGCACAGCGCAGCCTGACCATCACCTGGTGCAAGAAGCGCAAGCGCGCACGCGACAGCATGCCCTGCGAAGTGTCGCGCTTCATCAAGGAAATGCGGCTCGACGAAGGCGATGCCGTGCCCGAGGAAACCGAACAGCTGACGCCGCAGAACCGACTGGCCAACCTGAAGGCGCTGCTGCAAAAGCCGAAGGCCGCCTGAATGTCGACCCTTTGACCCTTCGGCCATCTGCCCCGAACAGGCGACAACCCCATGCCGGATCGAAAGAAAGACAGCCATGGTTTTCGCAACCCGCACCAGCTGCCGGTCAAGACCTGTGCCGCTTGCGGGCGGCCTTTTACCTGGCGTAAGAAATGGTCGGCCAGCTGGGAACAGGTGCGTTACTGTTCCGACGCGTGCCGCAATGGGCGCAAGCCTGCCTGAACAACAGAAACAAGGCACATCACATGGATATCGAAGAACGACTGGTGAACCTGGAGAGCAAGCTCGGTCAGCAGGATTACCTGCTCGACGTGCTCAACAAGACCGTCTATGAACAGCAAAAGAAAATCGACGAGTTCGAAAAGCTGACGATTGCACTGGCCAAGCGCCTCGCGGATGTGCAAGGTCGGCTGCCCGACGGGATGGCGGCCAATGAAAGGCCGCCGCACTATTGAATGAGAAATGCACAGTCATGATCAATGAAAAAATCCTCGAATCTCTGCGCCGCGAATTGAATGAACAGACAGCGCAGATGCACTGGAGCGAGCTGGAGCGATTCTTCGCCAGCGGCAATGTCATTGCGGTCGCGCCCGTGCTGGACCTGATCGATGTCGGTGCGCGCATCGCAGCCGACGACAAGGCCAGTGTGCTCGACTGGATGCAGGCCGGCTTGCTGCAGAAAGTGAATGACGAACAGGCCAGCAGCTGGCAATCGGTCGATATGCTGCTGTGGACCGTGGTAGTGAAGCCGTGGATCCTGGTGCAGCACGAGCGCCAGCAGCCGGCAGCTGTTCAACAATAATTTTTACTTTGGGTTGGTTTGCCTATGTGGTTCAAGAATCTTCAACTTTTCCGCCTGCCCAAGCATTGGGCCATGACGGCCGAAGCGCTGGAAGCCGCGATCGAGTCGCAACAATTCGTGCCGTGCACCAGCATCCAGCTATTGAGCCAGGGCTGGATCGCACCGGCCAATGACGGCCGCCTCGTTTATGCGAGCAATCGCCAGTTCCTGCTGAAGCTGCGCACCGAGAAAAAGCTGCTGCCGTCCAGCGTGATCAATCAGGTCGCGAAAGAAAAAGCTGCCGAGCTCGCCGAGCAGCAAGGCTTCCGTTGCGGCCGCAAGCAGATGAAGGAAATCAAGGAGCAAGTCGCCGACGATCTGCTGCCGCGTGCGTTCTCGCTGCAATCCGATACCGGCGTGTGGATCGATACCGTGAATGGCTGGCTGGCGATCGATGCCGCCAGCGCTGCACGTGCCGAAGAAGCGATCAAGCTGCTGGTGAATGCTGTCGACAAATTCCCGTTGTCGACGCTGCGTACCGTCATGTCGCCGGTGGGCGCGATGACCAACTGGCTGCTTTCCGAAGAGCCGCCGCATGGCTTCACGATCGACCAGGAACTCGAACTGCGCTCCAGCGCGCATGGCAATGCGACGGTGCGCTACGTGCGTCACTCGGTGGAGCCGGACGAAGTGCGCCGCCACATCACTGCCGGCAAACAGTGCACCCGTGTTGCGCTGACCTGGCGCGATAAGGTATCGATCGTGCTGACGGAGTCGCTCGCCGTCAAACGCGTGACAGCGCTCGACGTGCTGAAGGAAGGCAATGAGACCGCGTCGGCCGGCGAAGAAGAGCGCTTCGAATCGGACTTCCAGCTGATGGCCGGCGAGCTGGCGCAGATGCTGGATGATCTGGTGAATGCGCTGGGCGGCGAACAGATCGAGCAGGCGGCCTGATCTCAGCCATATTGACGTTCAACGTATGCGATTGAGCAATGCGTAAAAAGGTCAGGGCCGGCTTTCATGAGCTCATGGAACCGGTCCAGGTGCTTGGCAAGAGATGCGGCTTCCGGACTCAGCCAGCTTAGCCAGGTCTTCGAATCGTTGACGGTGGCAGGCAAATGCATGCAGTGCCAGATAGGCTCGTGATGAAAAACGCGATTGCGCAAATCTCGAATCGCAGAGGCATATCGGGATTGTTCTTTTCGGGTTCTTGATTTTCTGGGCGCGTCGGCAAAGACTTTTGGCGCGAGATGTGGCCACAGAATCTTTGTTCTTTCGTAGCGCACATCAAGCAGACTTGTCCAGAACCCAAAGGTAAGTTCGGCGACCATTCGCCCGGGCGTCGCGGTCCGATTGCTGCCAGCGATTTTTCTCCGCGCTTCACTGATCTTCGATGCGTCGCGTGTATCGAGCCATCCGAGGTCAAACCACTCGCGTTGTCCAAACAGCTCGGCGAGATGGGCATCCAGCTTGTTTCTGAGCGTGGTCTCGGTCAGGTTCAGAAGCGGATACAGGCTTTCGCAAAGTGCTATGTTCCAGAGGTAAAGGCAAAGTGTCTTGTCCAGATCCCCATGGGTTTGCCTGAGATAAGGAGCTAGCCGTTCGGAAGAGATGGCTTGTGCGATGCCCGGCCAAGTTGTGCTGATGCCTACGCCCAAGTTTGTGTCCATCCGTCGGACGAGCTGATACATGTCACATTTGTGCATGCTCGACTCAAGAGCCAGGCAGATAAATCACTGGCCGTGCTAGCATGCGTTCGCAGTCCCCGGGCTATTCCTCTCCCAGTCCCCAAAGAGATTGGTGATGAACCCGGGGTTAGTTTTTTCTGGGGCCGCAATTGCATGCAATCGTCTCCGCCAGCTGCCTGATGCAGCTTCAGGTAACGATATTCCTGTCCTTTATTGTTCTTTCCGGATTTGTGCTGCGCGCACGTTGGCCCGGCTTATTGCATGGCCATCGAAGGCTCCGGGAATGTGGGTGGCGGCCAACAATTCGGCGCGCAAATGAAAAACGCCTGCTTGCGCAGGCGTTTTGTGTTTTGGCGGAGCGGACGGGGCTCTCCCACATCCTGCGGGCCGCGGATTCGCTTGCAAGCGAATCCCTTCGAGTCCCGCCGAGCGCATGCGCTCTCCGCTCCTGACGACACAAATGAAAAATGCCCGCTTGCGCGGGCATTTAGGTATTGGCGGAGCGGACGGGGCTCGAACCCGCGACCCCCGGCGTGACAGGCCGGTATTCTAACCAACTGAACTACCACTCCAGACCGATCGCCGAAGCAACCGGAAGCCGAGCATTCTACCGAAGACATTGCTTTATGTCGAGCGAGACTTTGCGCCATTACAATCTGTTGTCGACAATACCACCTGACAACGGATAAACCATGAGCTTGAGCTGGCTGATCACGAACGCGGTTGCGTCCTTCCTTTTGCCTCCGATGTCGCTGGTCCTGTTGGGACTGATCGGTGCGCTGCTTCTTCGCCGCCATCGGAAGACGGGAGTCACGCTGGTCACCTTAGCCGTGCTGCTGCTGCTGGGATTGTCAACATCGGCCGGCTCGCGCTTGCTGGTCAAGCCGCTGGAAGACCGCTACGTGCCGGTGCCCGATCCCAAGGCCAGCGGCGCCCGGGCCATCGTCGTGCTGGGCGGCGGCCGCGATATTCTGTCGCCCGAAGATGCGGATCGCGACCGTCCGTCCACGGATACCCTGATGCGACTGCGACACGGCGCGCGCCTGCACCGGCAGACCGGTTTGCCGCTGCTGGTCAGTGGTGGCAATCCTGACGGGCAGGGCGAGAGCGAAGCCGTCGTGATGGCACGTTCGCTCGATGAAGATTTTCGCGTCAAGACGCGCTGGATCGAAGACAGCTCCGATAACACCGCACAGAACGCCAGCCATTCGGCTGCGATGCTGAAGCAAGCCGGCGTCCACCGCATCCTGCTCGTCACCGACGCCATCCACATGCAGCGCGCCGAGCAGATCTTCCTGCGTGCCGGCCTCGAGGTCGTGCCGGCGCCGACGGCGTTCAGAAAGCGGGGGCCGCTCACGCCCGCCAGCTACATCCCGAATGCCGGCGCCCTGAAGGACAGCCACTACGCCTTGCACGAATGGATAGGCGCGGTCTGGTACCGCTTCCGCTATGGTTTGCTTGACTAATTGACACGGTCTTTGCCGCCGGTCAGGCGGGGCTGCGTTATGCTTTTTGTCACGTCTGCCCTGCCGTACAGCCCGCCCGGCCTGTGCCTCGGCAGTCCCGCCCACGTCAACGCAGGAGAGCCGCGATGCACGAATCCCATATCGAGACCGTTCGCAACGACTTGAAATCCCTGGTGCGCGAAGCCCAGACCCTGTTCGACGAAGCCGCCAGCGCCGGCGGTGCACGCGCCGATGAATTGCGCTCCAAGGCGTCCAAAGCGCTTGATGACGCGCTGCGCCGCGCGCACGAGCTGCAAGAAGCCGCCATCAAGCGAGGCCGCCAGATTGCCAATGACACCGACGCCTATGTGCACGAGCACCCGTGGCGGGCGATCGGCATTGCCGGCGCCGTTGGCGTGCTGATTGGCATGCTGATCGCGCGGCGCTGATCCATGGAAGAAAGCCAACCGGCCGCGACCGGTCTGACTGCTCACGCCCGTGTGCTGGTGACCAGCCTGGTCGGTTTGGTGCGGACACGTTCGTCGCTGGCCGTGCTGGAGCTGGCCGAAGCACGCGATGCGATGCTGCAGGTGCTGTTCATGGGAGCCGCCGCTTTGCTGCTGGCCGCTTTTGCGATCGCCTGCCTGTCGGCACTGGTTGTCGCGCTGTGCTGGGATACGCTGGGCTGGGGCATCCTGCTGGTGCTGTTCTTCGTCTACGGTGGGTTGGCGGCCATGCTGCTGAGTCGAGCGCGCGCCATCGTCGCCAGTGGCCGCATCGGCCTGCCGGACACGCTGGAAGAATTGCGCAAGGACCGTGATGCGCTGTGCCTGGGGGAGGCCGAATGAGCAGCCCGATGACGCGCGAGCAGAAAAAGAAGCTGCTGCTGGCCGAAGGGACGCTGTATCGCTTCGAAAGCGTGCAGGCACGGCGCGCCATTGCCGACGAACTGGGCAGCATCGCGCACAGCGGGCCGGTGGGTATGCTGCGTTCCGTGAGCGGGCGGAGCTGGCTGAGCCTCGCAGCGACGGCCTTGCCACTGGTGCTGGGCGCGGGCCGGGCGGCGCGCTTGCTCAAGCGCGGCATGCTGATGGCGGGTGGGGTGGCCGCCGCGTGGTCGGCGATCAGTCGCTGGCGCGAGCAGGCAGCGCAAAAGAGCGATACTCGCGGCGACGAATCCGCCGTCCCAGCCGACGAGTCGCGGGAAGGTCAGACCACGGCATCGGCGGCATCCGCAACACCGACGACCACCACATCAACCGAGGGCGGGGGCATGGCGCACTGAAAACTGCCGCTCCCAGGTAAAAAAAATCCCGGCGTGTGCCGGGATTTTTCATTCTGGCGTCCGTGGACGCAGGCCGATCATGTCGGCCTGTGCTGCCTGATTATTTCTTTTCAGCCGTCTCTTTCGGCGCCGGTGCAGCCGGTTCCTTGAAGCTGGCGCCTGCCGAATTGGCCATGTGAGCCACGGCGCGTGCGACTTCGATATCGTCCAGATCCGGATTGCCGCCCTTGGCCGGCATGGCGCGGATGCCCTTGATCGCGTGCGACACCAGCGTGTCGTAGCCTTGCTTGAGGCGGCCGCCCCAGGCGCCGGCATCGCCAAACTTCGGTGCGCCGGCAGCGCCCGAGGCGTGGCAGGCAGCGCAAGCAGCGTTATAGACATCGGCGCCGGCCTTCAGCTGGCGCGGGGCGCTGGCGTCGACCAGCGTGAAGCCTTCATCAGCCACCGGCTTGATACGTGCAGCAATCGCTTCCGGCGCCTGGGCATTGGAACCGGCGCCAGTCTTCGGGTTGTTGCCAACATAACCGACCAGCAACACGATGATGACGATGGGGATGGCAAAGCCGGCCACCACGGCGGCAAACAGCTGCTTCGGGGTCTTGATGACGGATTCGTGCTCGTTATGGGCGTCGCTCATGGTGTCCTCGGATCGATTCGGCGCAAAATGCCGGAAGTGCTAGCAAAGCCTTGGATTATAGACGAAACGACCGGGTTTTCCCCCACTACAAGGGCGCTTGCGTGGACTGGCCCGGGGAAACCCGGTATCCTTGCGCCTCTTCCGGACTCCGGACCGCGCGGCTGTAGCTCAGTGGATAGAGTATTGGCCTCCGAAGCCAAGGGTCGTGGGTTCGATCCCCGCCAGCCGCGCCACCTGCCTCATGCAGGACCTCCGTCCTGTCATTTCCCCATTTGCGCCATTGCCCGCCCTGCACAGATCAGGCGCGCGCACTGCGCTCGCCCGATCTGCACGAACCCCAATGGCCGGGGATTACTTCAGGATCGAGATCTGGCCCTGGATATTGCCGCCCTTGGCGATTTCCAGATTGGCATAGGCGATGTCGCCCGCCGCCGTGCCGCTGGTTTCGATGACCAGGGTGTTCTTGGCCACGGTCGTTTGCGTCACCTTGCCGGCGATACGCACGTGATCGGCCGTGGTCACGCCGTTGACCTGGCCGTTTTCCGTTATATGAACGGTGCTGGCCGTCAGCATGCCGTCGACGGCGCCGTCGATCACGGCCTCGCCGGGCACGGTCATCGTGCCATTCATCGTCACACCTGCGCCTACCGTCAGGTTGCCATACCCGTTTGCTGCCATCTTCATGTCCCCGTGGTTGCTGCGTTATCAAATGCCTGTGTTGCACAGGTCAGGAGCGAAATCTAAAGGCTGCGGCCAGTCTTGTCTAAGGAAATATGCGAGTTCGTGCTTGCGGCCGCATCCCGGGCGTCTTTTGCGAAAGGAGCTTTCATCCGTTAAAGGATTCAATGCCCGGAAAGCCCCAGCAAACGCAACGAGAACGGCTGGTCGGGGCGCTCGTCGTTGACCGTCACCATCACCGCATCCGGCCTGTGTTCGCCCGGCACCACCACGCGCGTGAGCAGCGGCAGCGGCTTGCCCCGGGCATTCTTCAGCGGCTGGTCGATCCGGTGCAGGTGGGTGTCGCCCTGAATCAGCAGCACCGGCTTGCCCCAGCCTTCCACTTCCTCGGCGAGAGCTGCCAGCCAGCGCGTGAAGCCCGAGTCGGCCTTGGGCTGGCCGTAAAACGTATCGGCCTGCATCGCCAGCACGATGGCCACGTCCTTGCGCGCCTTCGCTTGCGCAAAGCTGTCGCGCAGCCAGGCGATGTTGGCCTCGTCGCGGCCGGCATACTCGGTCACGGACGGCAGCTCCGGCTGCCAGTTGTTGTTCGAGCCGACCAGATGCAGCGTCACGAAACTGACCTTGCCCACGGCCCAGCGGCGGTTCTCCACATATTTGCCGAAGCCGGTTTGTGCGGCTTGCGACTGCAGCGCGAGCTTGTGCTTGCCGAAGCTCTGGTCGGTCCCGAAGAACATCGTGCGCAGCCTGGCCAGGCGCTCCAGCGGGTCATATTGGCCGCAGCTGCGGCGATGGCAGTCTGTCCACTCATTGTCGCCGGGGGTATAGACCAGTGGCTGATCGAATTCGTCGAACAGGCGGCGCACGGTAGCGAAGGCTTCGTCGCTGCACAGCGAGCCACCGGACTTGATGTCGCCGACATGAATCGTGAAAGCGGGCGCGGCGCGGTTGATGCGTTGCGCGAGCTCGCCGAGTTCGTCGGCCGGACCGTAGGGCTCATCGCCGATCGCGGCGAAGGTGAAGCTGGCCGCGGCCGCGCTCATCGGCAGGCCGAGCGCGCCGAAGGTGCAAGTGGCGGACAGCAGTACGGCAATGAAAGATCGCATGGGCCGGGCCTTGTGGCGAAATCAGTCGGGAGGCTTGCGATTGTACCTAGGGGGATGGTTGACCGTGGGGCCACCCCAGTCTGCAAGGCCATGGTCATCGCGGACAGGCCTCAGCTATCGTCAGCTGCTGGCCTGAAATGGATTGGCCATCGTCGCCTTGCCCTGCATCAGCCGCGACAGTCGCGCCATGTAATTGCGGCACAAGAAAAAATCGCCGGGAAACCAGGCCTGGCAATCGAGCCGCATGCGTGCGAAGTCGACGTTGCCCGCGATCGCGACGGTGGCAGGGATGTACTGATTGAGCAGCGCATCGATCGCTGTCCAGTCGGCCAGCTCACTGCGCAACCGTGTTTCGTTGAGTGACAACAGGCGCTCCAGCGGTGATGGATCGCGATACGGAATTTGCGTCAGCGTCCGTACCACCGTGGGCGGCTGGCCGCGGTTGGCATCGATAATGCCGACAATGTCTTGCAAGTGGTTGCGACACGCGACTTCCGTATGTGCTGCCTGGCAGGTGTCGCGCAAGCTGCCGAAGACCTTCGATACCGGATGCAGGTCCACGCTATCCGGCAGGAAGCGCGTGACCACGCTCTTGAACCAGCGCCAGTGGCTGGACAGTGCCGATTGCAGTTGCGATGCATCGACGGCCAGCAGCGCGCGTGGCAGTGCCGTGTCCTTCCAGGGCAATTGCGCCGGGCGCATCAGCACCGGCAGGCTGGCAGGCTGCGCTTGCGGCCGTCGCGCCTTCATTTCAAACGACAGCAAATCCATCAGCAGCCGGCAGGGGCCGGGCTCGTGCGTGCGCACGCAACGCGCATAACTGGTGTCGGCAAACGGCGAGGTGCCGGTCAGCGCGGCACCGGCGGGCAGGTATGAGGCAATCGTCCGTTCAACCAGTGGCCATTGCGACGCCACCGTCGCCGCAAAGCGGGCATCATTCAGCGCCAGCAGCGCATCGAGCGGCGCGGGCTGACGGTAGGGCAGTTCCTGCAGCGTGACCGCCGGCGCAGCGGACGCTGCAAGCAAGGCGAAGAGAAATGCCAGCCGATTGCGCATCGTGTGCTCCGCGAACGGTAAAGCACACGATGATTCTCCTTACGGCACAGCCAGCGTTTGAGCGTGCACAAGGGCCATGTCGGACTTGCGCCTGTGTCGAGCAAGCGCAGTGTTCCTGCCCTCAGTCCTCAGCTTTTCAGCCTTTCAGTTCTTCCTCGATGTACGCACGCACCACATCGTCGAAGCTGGCGTCGCGCACGAAGCCGAGGCGATCGGCACGCGGCGTCAGGAAGCTGCCGGGCCAGCTGCCGACCAGGCGTGTGATCGCTTCATCCTTTTCCCAGCGCACGCGCTGGGCCACATCATCACCAGCGACGCGCGCGAGCGCAGCGACCATCTCGCCCGCCGTCGTCGCCAGGCCCGGCAGGCTGATCGCGCCGCCGGTGCCGACATCGCTGGCGCTGATTTCATGCGCCTGGACCAGGTTCGCGATGGCGCTGCGCGGCGACATGGCCCATACCTTGGTCTCCGGCGACACCGGGCACACGGCTTCGATGCCATTCAGCGGTTCGCGCACGATGCCGCTGGCGAAACTGGAGGCCGCCTTGTTGGCCTTGCCCGGACGGACCGTGATCGTCGGCAGGCGAATCGACCGGCCGTCAATGAAGCGGCGGCGACTGTAATCATTGACCAGCAGCTCGCCGATCACTTTCTGCACACCGTAAGAACCCTGCGGCGTCGGCGCGGTCGAGTCCAGCACTTGCGCCGGCAGTTCGCCGCCGAATGCAGCCACCGAGCTGGCGAACACCACGCGCGGACGGTTGCCATTGTGGCGCGCCTGTTCGAGCAGGATGCGGGTGGCGTCGAGGTTGATGCGCATGCCGAGGTCGAAGTCGGCTTCGGCTTCGCCGCTGACGACGGCAGCGAGATGAAAGACCGAATCGATGGCCGGCGTCAGTGCGCGCGCAATCACGGCCGCGTCGGCTACATCGCCTTCGATGACGCTGATGCGCGGGTCATCCAGCCCTTGGGGTGCGTTGCGGTCCAGCAGCACAATGCGCGTGACGGGCTGTTGCTTGCCAGCGGCATCGGCCAGCGTGTTACGCGCCAGCAGTTCGCGCGCCAGTTTCATGCCCAGAAAACCTGCGCCACCCGTGATGAGCACTTCCATCGTTGTCTCCGTTGTTATTGATTGTCGACACTTGTCGTCGGGCGAGCATAGCGGCTGCGCGAGTATGATGGCAAGCGATGCGCAGTCTGCCTGCCCCGCTTAAAAGGATGCCTTTGCCATGCCCAAATTTGCCGCCAACCTGACGATGATGTTCAACGAAGTCCCGTTCCTGCAACGCTTCGATGCGGCGGCGAAAGCGGGCTTCGCCGGATGCGAATTCCTGTTCCCGTACGAGTACTCGCCGCAGGAAGTCGCCGCGGCGCTGAAGGACAGTGGCATGCAGAACGTGCTGTTCAACCTGTCGCCCGGCGACTGGAGCAAGGGCGAACGCGGACTGGCCGGCCTGCCGGGTCGCGAAGCCGAATTCCGCGACAGCGTCGCCACAGCAATCACGTATGCGCAGGCGCTGGGCACAACGCGCCTGCATGCAATGAGCGGTATCCGTGCGCAAGGCATGACGCACGATGACTATGTCGCGACCATCGTGCCCAACCTGCAGTACGCGTGCGATCAGCTGGCGCCGCTCGGCATGACCTTGTTGATCGAACCCATCAATACGCGCGACATGCCGGGCTACCAGCTATCGCTGCAAGCTGACGCGCATGACCTGTTGGCACGCGTGGCGCGCCCCAACCTGAAGGTGCAGATGGATTTCTACCATGTGCAGATCATGGAAGGCGATGTCGCGACCAAGTTCCGCCGCTGGCAGAAAGACATCGGCCATGTACAGATCGCCAGCGTGCCCGCGCGCCACGAGCCCGACGAAGGCGAGTTGAATTACCCGTGGCTGTTCAGGCTGCTCGACGAGCTCGGCTATGACGGCTGGGTGGGCTGCGAGTACCGGCCGCGCGCGGGCACCGTCGACGGCTTGCGCTGGCTGCGCCAGCACTAAGCCGGCGGCCGACGCTCAGAACGGTATGCCCTGGGCGCGTTCGCGCTGCACCAGCTGACGGTCGGGTACCGGGTCTTCATGCATTTGCAGCGAGGGCCGGTTGTCTGGCGCGCGTTGCAGCATCCGCAGCTCGTCGCCGACGATCTCGGTCGTGTGCCGCTCGACGCCATCCTTGCCGGTCCATTTGCGCGTTTGCAGGTGGCCTTCGATATAGACCAGCGCGCCTTTCTTCAGGTGCTGCTGTGCCAGTTCGGCCAGCCGCTTGTAGAGCACCACGCGATGCCATTCGGTCGCATCGCGCCGCGCGCCAGTGGATTTGTTCTTCCACGCTTCGCTGGTCGCCACCGACAGATGGGCCACCGGTTCGCCGCTGTTCATCGTGCGCACATCCGGGTCGTGCCCGAGGTGCCCGATCAGTAATGCCTTGTTCAGTGTTCCAGTCATCGTGCTGTCCTTGGTTTTTTCTCCAGGTCCTGCTTGTCTCGTCGTTCCTGCGGCGCATCGTGTGCAGGGCTGTCATCGGGTACGCCTGATACTCAGGCAACTCAGGCCGGCAAGGCTTGCGCTCCCTCTTGCCGGCTCTCGAGCGCGGTCTTGCGGCGATCCTTGGCTTGCGTGAACTCATCGAGCGCCCCCAGGTCTTGCAAGGCATTGGCCGCGCGATATGCATGCGCAAAGGCGCGGTACAAGCTGTCCAGCGAATCGGCGCTGGTGATGGCGTCCAGCAGTGATTGCCGCTGCGCTTCATGCAAGCCGATGCGCACCGGTTCCTGGGCGCCGCTGTCCAGCCAGGCCAGCAGCTCACGCCCCACCTGTTCATCGGGGCGCAGGATCATGCCGTCGAACAGCCGCGTCCTGTCCTTGCCCACATGCGCAAGGTGCTGGCTGTCGAGCTCCATGAAAACCGTGAATTCGTATTCGATGCCATCGCGCATCACAGGCGCGAGGCCGATCTTGCGCACCACTTGCCGGCCGGTGCGCTCGTCTTTCTCTTGCACGTATTCGGTTTTGGCGCGCATCGTTGCGATCACATGGCAGGGGCTTTGCAGCATGGCCTCGACCAGCGCATTGTGTTCGGGCGTCACCTGCCGCCAGGCTTGCCAGCTGTTGCCGGAACGGTCGGCAATCTTGCCGTGCCGGTCCAGCGAGCCGCCTTCACCGGTCCAAGCATGCGACAGGCTATCGACGATGATGGTCTGCACGCCGGCGTCTTCCAGTGCATGGATAGCCTCGATATAACGCGCGGGTGTGAACGGCGGCGTCAGCTGCAGCACGTCATAGCCTTCGGGCAGCAGGTCGGCATACAGGTCGCCGCTGCCGTGTTCGGTGTCGATCAACCCTATCGGGCCGCCCAGGCCATGGGCGATCAGTAATGCCGAGTAAGTCTTGCCGCTGCCTGCAGGACCGGACATGCCCAGTCGCAGCTTCGCGCGGCACTTGGTAGCGCGATGAATCTCGAATGCTTTCATTGTCGGTTTCCGTCGATATCGTCTTGTTGAATACGCTTGAATATTCTTTGACCGACAAGTTGGTAAAACGATCTTGGCTGGAGCGATTTTTGTGCGCACAAGAGCAAGGCAGCGCGCAGTGGCGCGCTGCCTTGCGACTGATGGCGACGATCATTGCGCTGAAGTTCAGTCCTTCAGTTCAGACCTTCCCGAGCAGGAAGCCGCCGATGGCTACCGGCCCGTTGTTGGCCGCGAGCAGCCGGAACGCGCCGGCCAGTTCCGCCGGTGCATTGCCGCTGCCGCCCGTGGCGACCGGCCCGAAGAAGCGACCCGACAGCGCGCCCGACAGGCTGTCGTTGGACGCCGCACCGTTGAAGTAATTCGCAAACTGCGCGCTGTTGATGCTGACCGTTGTCGTCAGGTTCACCGGCAACGGGTCTTGCGTGCCTTCGTCGATCCGGGTCGATGTCACCGTCAGCTTCACGGTGCGCGCCGCGAAATCGACGATAGCCTCGACATCGCCGGCGATCGGATAAGAGTCGAGCGAAGGATCAAAGCTCCACCACCCCTTCAGGTGGCCGATGTAGCGCGCCGTGCCGGTGGTCGGCACCGAGGCCGGGGGTGTCACCTGGCCAAAGGCGACGAAGCCGCGCCGGGCCTTGTTGTGCTCCAGCGCGCCGCCCCATTCGATGATATCCACCGTGTCCTGCGTGATCCACGACGCGAGATTGGCGTATTGGTAGCTCCAGTCATGGAAATTGCGGAAGCCCTTGAAGCCGGGAAAGGGCACGCCCCGTCCGTCCGGCGGTGCCACAGGAGTGCCATTGGCATCGGCGTTGTCGCCGGCGCTGGTGGCACCATCTTCATGCAGCCGCGTGGCCAGCGCATTGTCGGGCACCGTGCCGCCGCTGTGCCAGTCGCCGGCGAAGCTTTGCACGCCCTCGGATTCCAGTTGCGGACAGTTGCTCGCATCCGAAGGGCAGCGGATAGGCTCGTCGCGCGGGAAATACGCATTGTTGGCGTAATGCGATTGCGTGCCGGCCTTGCCCTTGCGCGCGAAGTCGAAGAAATTGAGGTCACTGGAAGGCGGCAAGGCCACCGTGCTGATCTTGCCATCGGCATCGAGCTGCACGCGTCCCTGTTGCGTGAGGAAAGTCTCGATGATGGGCGGGCGCTCGGTCTTGCCATCCCACGACAGACCGAGCTGACTCAGCAGCAGTGCCACGCTGGTCACGGCGCCACTGGCATCGTGCTTGACGCGAATGTCGGCCAGCCCGCCGCTCGCCGGTTGCAAGCCGACGGCGATGGCGGGGGAGTTGTTCGGTACCTCCAGGTCGTTGGTCGAGGTGGCGTACACCTGCACGCTGGAGGCGGTCACGGCGATGCCGCTGTCCGTACGCAGGATCGTGCTGCCAGTGCACTGCGTGCCTGCCTCGGGGCAGGCCATGGTCGTGGTACTGCTCAACTCCGGCTTGATGACGGCGCCATTGTTCATTACGCCGCCGCCACCGCCGTCGCCGCATCCGGCCAGCAGCAACAGCAAAGCCAGCGCGCCCGTATTCCTGTCCATGCAAACTTTCATGCTCGCTCCCTGTTTCTTCCTTCGTCTGTGAATGCGCCGCCGGCATCTGTCGGCGTGGCCATCCGAGAACTTAGGGAAGGGGGGGCGCGCCTCATTGAGCGCTGACAAGCAGGCGTGGCAGGCACACTGCCGCAATGCACAGGATTTACGCCGCAGCAAGCGAGCCATGCCGGCGGCAAACAAATGCGCGGCCTGCGCGCACAGCGCCGACCGATGTCATCCTGGTTGTGAAAGGGCGGAAGGGGCGGGCAAAGTCGCTGCTGGCTCAGGCGGGCATCACCCGCATTTCCGTTTCGCGCGCCACATGCCAGTCGCGCAATTGATCGGGCCGCATCGGACGGCCGATCAGGTAGCCCTGTGCGAGCCCGCAGCCCAGGTCGCGCAGCATGCTGAAAGCGCCCGCATTTTCAATACCTTCGGCCACCGTCTCGACCCCGAGTTTCTGGCCGAGCGCGAGCACGGTTTCGGCGATCGCCAGCGAGCGCAAGTCGGTATCGATATGGGTGACGAACGCCTTGTCGACCTTCAGTTTGTCGATCGGCAGTTGCGCAAGGTGGCTGAGGCTGGAATAGCCGGTGCCGAAGTCGTCGAGCGCCACGCGCAGGCCCAGCTTCTTGAGCCAGACCATGGTCCGGGTCGCTTCCTCGATGCGGCTCATCACCGTGGTCTCGGTGACTTCCAGCTCGAGGCAGCTGGGACTCATCGTGCTGCTGTCGAGCGCGGCGAGCAGGCGATCACGAAAATCCGGCGAGCGAAACTGGATCGGCGACACATTGACGGCGATCCTGACCTCGGGCAGGCCAGCCTCCCGCCACAGTTCATGCTGGCGGCAAGCTTCGCGGATCACCCATTCGCCGATCTGGTGGATCAGGCCACTGGCCTCGGCGGCGGCAATGAAGTCGCCTGGCATCAGTTCGGCACCGTCGGGCTGGCGCCAGCGGATCAGGGCCTCGACGGCCGACAGTTTGCCGCTGCGCATGTCGATGACGGGCTGGTAAGCCAGCTCGAAATCATCTTCCTGCAGGCTGCGCCGCAGCCGCTGCTCGAGCGCGAACACATTGGCGGTGTTGCTGCGTATCTCTTCCGAGAAGTACTGGTAATTGTTGCGGCCGCGGCTCTTGGCGTGATACATCGCCGCGTCTGCGCGCCGTATCAGCAGGTCGATGTCGTTGCCGTCATCGGTGTACAGGCTGATGCCTATCGATGGCGAGGTATGCAATTCCAGCGACTCGATGCGATACGGTTCGGACAGGCGCTTCAACAGATGCGAGGCAATGCTCTCGAGATGCGCATCCGAATGCAGCTCTGTCAGCACGGCAACGAATTCGTCGCCGCCCAGCCGGCCTACCAGGTCGCTGGAGCGCACCGAGGTCTTCAGGCGTCGCGCAACTTCCTGCAGCATCAGGTCGCCGGTGCGGTGCCCGTAGGTGTCGTTGATGGGTTTGAAGCGGTCGAGGTCGAAAAACATCACGGCCAGCTTGTGCTTGTGGCGCTGCGCGCCGCCGATCAGTTGCGCGCCGATCTCATAAACCAGCGCGCGATTCGGCAGCCCGGTCAGCGGGTCGTGCTGGGCCGCGTGCCGCAGCTTTTCTTCGGCGCGCTTGCGCTCGGTGATATCGGTCACGAAGCTGACGCCCATCATGCCTTCGGACGTATCAGTGACCGTGATCGCCGCCTCGATAGGGAATAATTCGCCATTCTTGCGTCGGCCTTGCAGGTCGAGACCGTGTCGCATCTTGCGCTCGCTCGAGCTGACAAGGAACGAGCGCAGGTGGCGCGCATGCGCGGCGCGCTGCGGTGCGTCGATCAGTATGTCGAGCGGCTTGCCGATCAATTCATCCGGTTCGTAACCAAAGATCCTGTGCGCTGCCAGGTTCGCGATCCGTATCGTGCCGTCGACATTGATGCCAAAGATGCCTTGCGACGAAGATTCCAGCAGCGCCGTCACCGTGTGCTGGTTGAGCTCCATGTGACGCTTGGTCTGTTCCAGGGAGCGCATCAGGTCGGCCTTGCGTTCGCGCGCCCGCTTGAAGGATTCGCCGGCGATGCCGAACAACAGCGCATCGACGATGAAGATGGCCATCAGCGTCAGCTCGGCCGGCCGCCCGATCTTGAAGTTGTACGCCGGCTCGACGAACAAGTAAGTCGACACAAAGACGCATACGACGCAGGTGAACACCGCCAGCCGCAGTCCGCCGTATAGCGCAGCGATCGCGGTGGCCAGGAAATAGACAGCCACCGGGCCGACGTATTGCATCAGCGGCTGCAGCAGCAGCCGCAGCCCGGTCAGCCCGGCGACCAGCACCAACATCAACAGATAAGGCTTGAAGCGCAACAGTCTTTCCATCGAGGGATGGAGTGTCGGCGGCGGCCAAAGTTCAGGCCGGCGCTGCGGGCGGCGACCGAGACCCACGAAAAGCCCGTGAAAACCCGCAACAATCGGGTTGTGCGGCCCGGCCTGCCGCGGCGAAACAGGGGGCCGGCAGCTATAATCCCGGCTTTGCCGCCTGTCCGCGCGGCAGCCCCGAATGCCCCATC
>JACCDU011262272.1_pt1 | contig 19388 bp, 12 predicted proteins | sample 7446081 | NCBI WGS metagenome assembly JACCDU01 (sample SAMN15323447, study PRJNA562643) | freshwater metagenome | isolation source: river surface water | place: USA:Blue River Watershed | collected 2017-08-17
AAACGGAAGCCAAAGCTGCAAGTGCCGCCATTCCTGTTGTTCAGCAACAGAAGCAAGCTGCTTTCCAATTGGCCAGACAGCAAATGAAACAGTCTTCGGCCAAAATGGCGATGTCTGATTCTTTGGTTAAAATTGTCTCCGCCAAAGTAGAGTCGGCCAAGGCCAAGGGAAGTCCTTACATTTTTACTGATCAAGATAAAGATCTTCTGAACCAAGCCAATGAACTACGCGAAGCTGCAGATGCTCATCGCCTCAAGGCACAAGGTGCATTGGAATTGGGCAATCAGTTGGCTGAATACCAAGCAAGTTTAGAGCCTACTTCCAAAGAATTATTAAGTCGAGCCACGAAATTGCAAAGCTTCTTAAAAGACAACAATGTGGACGGCGCAATTGAAGTTTTAACTGAAGAAAGAAAGCGTTTGTTGACTGAACAATCTCGACCCAAGAAACCAGCCAATGCAATGCCTCAACGTGCAAAGGCAACAGCAAATTCGCACCAAGCCAATGCCAAAACCTATGCAGAAATGGTGAAGGAGTTGAATGTTTTGGAAGCCAAGGTAATTGAAGACGGCAAAAACAATGCACCTTCCTTGGCGCAAACCAAAGCCAGTGCGAAGAATAAGAAATCTGAGGTCATGCTTTTTGATCCCAAGGTTAAGAATACCTACGATGAGGCTTTGAGTGCACAGATGGCCAATAAAGTGTACACACAAATGACCAACCAAGAGGATTTGGGACTTTCTGAGGCTGAAAAAACACCTTTATCCAAAGATGAAATTGCTCAATTGCAAGGTCAATTGAAAACATTGAATACCCAATCCAATGAGCCATACAAACATACACTTCTGTATGATCAGGCCAAGGTTTCATGGACCCGCAATTACGACCTAGAAGAAGTTGCCCAGCCTGTCAACTCACCCGATTTGAAAGTCCCCACCACCCCAGTTGCTAAGGTTGATGATGTTGCCGCTAATACCCAAACACCAGGAACTACAAAGAGCGCGACAACCACTGAGACAGCCCCAAAAACGGATAACACATCGCCCAAGACAGATAATTCAAAGACCAATCCACCTGCTGCCGATCCCAAAGGAAAGCCCGGAGATGAAAAGAAAGGTCCATACAGCCCAAAGGCTGATGACAACGAAGACGTCGCGCTTGCATTGAAATCCGCCAAGGTAATCAAAGAGGTTATTGACAGCGCTAATTTCCGCGAGTACGACGCCAACTACGCCATGGAAGAGCACAAGGTGTATGACTTGATGAAGAAGTATCCTGACATCAGCGGTTCATTCAAAGAGCGCGCTCGCATGGATAGTTTGAATAAAGCAATTTCTGAGATTGAAAAAAATCTAAACACAGAAACCAATCCAGCCAATAAGCAAGTGCTTCAAAAGAACTACACTTCATTGGTCAACCGCAGAGCTAAATTAGAAGTCGATAACAGAGAGGTGTATCGCTCTATCGCCAAGAAAGAAGTAGATGCGGAAAAAGAAGTTGCCCTGAAAAAGTATTATGATAATGAGGCTAAAATTAAATCAGAGGTTTTGCTCAATCAATTCATTCAACAAATCAGACATGATGCCGATTCCATCAGTGAGTTGGCTGTCAATGAGCGTAAAAAAGTTGAAACGATAACAGACCCTATTCAAAAAGATCAACTCATTCGTTCTGCATTTGCCAAGGATATGATGGTGGCTAGCATGTATCGTCACATGAACAAGGCCATAGATGCATTGCCTATTTTCCAATTGTATGGTACACAAGAAGAAGCTTTTCTTTTAGAAAATGATGCAAATGCCATTAGAGCCAAGTACAGCACTCACAAAGTAGAGACTGGGGCTGTAGCTGAGAACAAGGAGAATACTGAAACGACATCTGAAAATAATCCCACCACTTCTAATCCAGAGAAAATTGATGCCGATTTAGCAAGTCAATTGAGCGCTCTAACATTGAGCGATGATGCAATCAAGAAAAACGGAATTGTATTGGAAAGCAAAACATACAGCAAGGAAGATGCTATGGATTTGATGAGGACCAAGCCAGAACGTGTAGACAAACCATTCTTTGTTAAGATTAACAAGTCCGCTTATGGAGCTCAAAACCCAATTCCTGTAGATGAGCCCATGCCTGAGGGTATAGTATATACCGTTCAGGTTGGTGCATTTAAAAAACCAATTCCAGAAAATACCTTCAATGATTTTGCACCAGTAATGGGTCAAAAATTGAACAATGGATTTACACGTTATATGGCAGGGTTATTCCCTGATAAGCGCGATGCCATGGAGGCGAGAAACGAGATCCGGAAAATGGGATATGCCGATGCATTTGTAGTTGTGTACAAAGACGGAAAGCGCATTAGCATCGAAGCCGCTGAAAAAGCAAAAGAAGAAGAAAATAAAAATCCTAAACCAATCGTCAACAATGAACCTAAAGCAACTAGCGATAAGCAATTGGCTGCCAACAAAATTGAAGATGATGAAAACGGATACTTCACCATTCAAGTCGGCGTTTTTGGAAGACCCGCGCTAGAAGGTGAAATCACATTGCCCAATTTGAACATGGAGTATGTGCCCAATAAAAACCTTTACCGATATTCCAGTGGGCAATACATGAAACGTTCAGAAGCACAGGCACAATTGAGTAAAATCAAAGCGTTGGGGTATGAAGATGCTTTTGTAACAGCCTATTTCAAAGGAAAGAAAATCAGTTTAACCGAAGCTGAGAATAAGACGTTTACTCCATCGAATAATCAGAGCGAGAAACAGAGTGAGAAACAGAGTGAGAAACAGAGTGAGAAACAGAGTGAGAAACAGAGTGAGAAACAGAGCGAGAAACAGAATGAGAGCGAGAAACAGAAAGAGAATGAGGTTCGCAAACCGGAAATGAACATCGCTCCTGCTGATACGACAAAACCCAATGTCAGAAAGCCCGAGTTAAACATGGAGCCCAAAGAAAAACCTGCTGCTGCACCCATAGAGAAAATTGTAGAAGAACCTGGCAAGATGTATGAATTTTCACTGGGTGATTTGTATGGAACTTATGCATGTTGCGAAGAAGCCCAAGGCATTTGCAATAGTCCTGAGGCACGTGATGTGATCAAGAGAATGACTTTGATATCCAATGGAAGTGGTGTTGCCATCGACGGCAATAACAAAACCAAGAATTTCAAATGGAAATTTGTCAAAGACAGCCCCAATCCGATTCAAGGAATGGAAGAAATTTTAGGTGAGAATTACCCATTTTATTTCAGAGACGGTAAGGTTCATTTGGGTCAGTACTGTAAAACCATAGAGTAAGCTATGCAGAGAAAAGGTTGGCTGGGCTTAATCCTTATGATAGGATTGACCTTTACGCTTCATGCACAGGAAGAGGGATGTGAGCATGTTCCTTCTGCTAAAGTTCTGAAGATGCTTGAAAAGGCCAAGGACAAAGACAGAAGTTCATCAGAAAAAAGAGAAGCCGTTGTTAAATCCATCGAGATGGATCCGGAGTGCCTACCGTGCCTTCATGCCTTGGGCGAGATGGAATTTTTACGTGCTAAAAACAGTGACTTAGATTTCAGCAATGCCAAGGAAACCTTAAAAAATTTGGTTGCCAAATGTGACCTGTATGATCCAGAACCCTTTTATTACCTCGGTGCCATGGCCTATGCGGATCGGGAGTTTGATGATGCGCTGATGTACTTTGAAAAATTTCTTCGTTTTCCTTCTGATGACCCCGCGAAAGTTGGAAAGCAGTATGAAAAGAAGTACAAAGAAGTGGAAGAAGCCCTTCCTCACGTGAAGGCATACAAAGAGATTTATCAAAATAAAACTCCGTTCGAACCCAACAAGGTAGAAGGTGTTTGTACCGACAAGGAGGAATATCTTCCTCTACTCTCCCCCGATGGCGAAATCATGTTTTACACCCGTCAATTCATGCGCCAAGCCAAAGGAGATGTCGAACCCAAAATGGTTGAGGAGCTTACTTGGTCGAAACGAGCTGATATCAATGGTTATTTCGATAATGGAAATCCTTTACCTAAACCCTTTAACATTGGTTCTAATTATGGTGGTATTACAGTTTCCTTGGACAACAAAGAAATGATAATCGCCAAGAAAAATCCAAAACCTAAAAATCCGGGAAATTTCGATTTGTATAGTACACGTTACACCAAAAAAATGGATGACAAGGGCAACAAGATTTATGTTTGGGAGGAGCTAGTCGATTTAGGACCCAACATCAATACAGACAATGGATGGGAGGGACAACCCACACTGAGCGGTGATGGTCAGATGTTGGTATTTGCTACTGTAAGAGAAGGCACCATCAAAGATGGTAGCGGCAATCCCTCACATGATTTGTTTTATAGTTTGAGACAACCTGATGGAACCTGGGGTGTGGCTCAGCCATTGAAGGGAAGCATCAATACAAAGGGACAAGAAAAGGGGCCATACTTTCACAGTGATAGCAAGACATTGTATTTCTCCAGTGATGGTCATTTGGGTGTAGGCGGTTTGGACATCTACTACACCAAAATGAATGATGACTTGTCATTTTCTGAAATTAAAAATATTGGTTATCCCATCAATGATGAGAATGATCAAATTGGAGTTGTCGTGAGCAGCGACGGAGAACTCGGATATTTTGGAGCTAAAAAATTCAGAGGAGAGCGAACTTGGGATGTATACTCGTTTCAAATGCCACCACCCGCAAAGCCGGAAAAAGTAATGGTTGTGAAGGGCAATGTACAGAACAAAGAAGGAGAACCCGCAGCCAATGCATCTGTAGAAATCAAATACGCTGGCACAGGTGAAACAGAGAAAGTTAAGGTCAATGACGACGATGGTAGCTATGCCACCATCATGAAAGTGGGTACAGGACAGGATGTTACTTTGAGTGTGAAAGGTGATGACGTTGCTTTCAACACCCGCGTTATCTCGCACAAAGAAGACACAGTTCCTCCGGTTGTCATCAAACTGGACATGAAAACAGAGACATTGACCAACGATCAGCCTTTCCCTATTCCCGACATTGTTTATGGTACGAATAAGGCAGAGCTCAAAGAAAGTTCATTGCCCATTTTGCGGGAGTTTGCCGTTTTCATGAACGAGCATCCCAATATGATCATTGAGATTAGAGGTCATACCGATGCATCAGGTCGAGATGAAGACAACTTGGCGCTGTCGATGGAGCGTGCATTTGAGGTGATGAACTTTTTGGTCAAAGCAGGTGTGGATGGGAAAAGAATTACTGCACGGGGATACGGCGAAACCCAGCCCATTGCACCCAATGATACGGAAGAAGGACGATCGAAGAACAGAAGAACTGAATTCTTTGTGAAGTCCATGTAACAATCAACCTTATTTTTGCAAAATGAAAAAACAGATTTTATTTATTCTAGCCTTGACATTGTCATTGGCGTCTTGGTCTCAAGCACAATTTTATGGAGAGCAATTTGCCAAGGATAAAAGTCATTCTTTAAATGATTTATACAAAGCCATGGATATGGCGGATAGCGTGGATATGGTGGTAACAGCTCAGATTGTTCAAACTTGTAAAAAAGCAGGATGTTGGATGGAAATTCAAAATGCTGATGGAACTATGAAGACCAAGGTTTTCATGAAAGATCATGCATTTGGTGTTCCGCTTGAAGGTTGTGAAAAAAAACAATGTCTGGTAAACGGGCGAGCTTTCAGATACAAATTGTCTGTTGAATATCTGCGACATTTGGCAGAAGATGCGGGCCAATCCAAAGAAGAAATCGAAAAAATCACTGAACCCGAAACAGCCATTGCCATTGATGCTCTGGGTGTTTGGATTGATTAAATATTAGCGCATTGGAAAATTTAGACTTCCCTTTTGTTTACCAACTGACCAATGGTATTCGCGTGGTGCATCAACCGATGAAACGCGCAATTGGTCATTGTGGGCTAATGATTGGATGTGGTAGCCGCGATGAATTCCCCGCCGAGCATGGTTTGGCGCATTTCATCGAACACGGACTTTTCAAGGGAACCACGAAAAGAAACAACACCCAAGTCTTGTCTCGCTTGGATTCAGTAGGCGGTGAAATCAACGCTTTTACAGCCAAAGAAGAAACTTGGATTCACGCTTCATTCTTGCATGAACACACAGACCGTGCAGTTGAATTGATTGCAGATATTGCATTGAACTCCACTTTCGATAAAGACGAAATGGAAAAGGAGAAAGATGTCATCATTGATGAAATCAATGGTTACAAAGACTCGCCAACCGATATGCTATTTGAAGAAATGGATGACATGATCTTTCCATCTCATCCAATTGGTCGAAGTATTTTGGGAACGGAAGAGACTGTCAAGTCCTTCAAGCAAAAGGACATTCTCAATTTTTACAAGAGAAATTTCGTAGCCCATAACATGGTGTTCAGTTACGCTGGACCCATGGGCAAGGAAAAATTGCAATCGATTTTGGAAAAACATTTCGAAGGCGTTTCCAAAGGCAATTCCACTTTCAATCGCCCTGACTATCCCAATTATAAAAAGCAACATTTAAGAATCAAGAAAGAGATTCACCAAGCCCATGCAGGAATAGCGTGCAGAGCGCCCCATTTGCACCAAAAGGAAAGACATAGCTTTATTCTTTTGAACAATATTTTGGGCGGACCCGCAATGAACAATATTCTGAATTTAAAAATCAGAGAGAAACATGGCATCGCGTATCAAGTAGATTCTAACTATTCCCCTTTCACCGATACTGGCGTATTCTCCATTTATTTGGGAACAGAGGTACATCAATTGGAAAAAGCCAATGAACTTATCCATAAAGAATTGGCCAAACTCAGAGACACTGCTTTTAGTACGAGAACTTTGGAAGGATATAAAATCCAATTGAAAGGCCAATTGGCGCTTTCTCAAGATAGCGGTTCATCTTTGATGTTCAATCATGGAAAGAGCCTTTGGGTGTATGATAGAATCAATACCATGCAAGAAGTTTTTGATGTCATCAATGGCATTACACCAGCTGATATCCAGCACGTAGCCAATAAATATTTAAACCCCAAGAATTTTACGAGTTTGACTTATTTGCCAAACGAATAGTTAGGTGCAATTACAAGTAATTTTGAAAAGCAAAATACCAATATCTCAAACACACCCAAATCTTCTTGAAGAATGGGATTACGGATTAAACGAAAGGTATCCTAACGAATTTAGCAAAGGATCACACTTTAAAGCATTTTGGAAATGTAAGAAAAATCACTCTTGGCAAGCTACTATTTACACAAGATCTAAGGGACACGGTTGTCCATTTTGTAGATCAAGTACTTCACTCAATGAATTGTTAATTTTTTCTGAATTAAGCTATGTATTTCATGATGCAATTCACCGGTATAAAAAGGACAAGAATGAAATTGATATTTTTTTACCCGATGTAGGTATCGGCGTTGAATATGATGGATTAAGATGGCACGTCGAAAATGATCAAAAAGACAGAGATAAAAATGAATATTTTCAAAGAAGCGGTATTAAAATCATCAGAATTAGACAGAAAGGACTGCCCAAAATAACAGATGATGACATTATTGCTGAAAAGAAAATTGATGCTAAAGCAATAATAAATGATTTGCTAAAAACAATAATAAGAACAGGCCAAGCCGAAGATTACAAATTAAAAATTCTCGATTATATCAAAGTCGATGGCGTAGTGAATGATTCAAAGTATCAGGAATTGTTAGCTTATCACCCATTTCCTTTTAAAGGTAAAAGTTTAGAAGATAAATTTCCAACATTATCAACAGAGTGGAATATTGGCAAGAATAAAAATCTTACGCCCAATCATTTCTATCCCAAATCAGGAATTGCTGTGTGGTGGAAATGTTCAAAGGGGCATGAATGGAAAGCAATAATTTCGAACCGAGTGAATGGCAGTGGTTGCCCAATTTGTTCAGGTCATGTTGCTGGATCTGAAAATAACCTCATAGTATTTAATCAGGTTTTAGCGAAGGAATGGAATTATCAAAAAAACAAATTGAAACCTTCTGATTATTTACCGAATTCAAGCAAAAAAGTATGGTGGAAATGTGAAAAAAGACATGAATGGCAGGCTACTATTTCAAATCGGAATTCAAAGGGCTCTGGCTGTCCGTTCTGTTCTGGCAATGAGGTAGAAGAATCCGGAAGTGTATTTTACAATAAGGAGATTATGTCAATTTGGAACTTTGAAAAAAACAATTCAATAAATCCAAAGAAGCTGAGTAAAAATTCAAGTAAGAAAGTATGGTGGAAATGTAAAGAGAATCACGAGTGGGAATCAATAATTGCAAATATTTCTAAAGGAAGCGGATGTCCGTTCTGCAGTGGACATAAACCAACTTATGAAAATTCATTTGGAAATAAGCATCCTGATTTGCTCAATGAATGGGATTACTCGAAGAATAACCTAAGTCCTTACGATGTAAGTTGCCAATCAAAGAAAAAAGTTTGGTGGATATGTAAAGATGAACATCAATGGCAAGCAACAGTGCAGAATAGAACCAAAGGTTCAAGATGTCCTTATTGTAGTAATAAAATCGTGCTGCTACCAAATTCTCTTTTCACATTAGAGCCGGAAATAATGAAAGAATGGGATTTTATTAGAAATCATGAAATAGATCCAAAAAAAATTAGCCTTGGTTCAGGACTTAAGGCTTGGTGGATTTGTAAGAGTGGTCATTCCTGGGAAGCGGCTATTTACCAACGCACTAAAAACAAAACTGGATGTCCTTTTTGTTCTAACAAGAAAATTTCAATAGAAAATTCTATTGCGAGTACACATCCCCAATTATTGAAGGAATGGGATTTTAAGTTAAACTCAGAAATAAAACCTGAGATGTACTCACATGGTTCCGTAAAAAAAGTTTGGTGGAAATGCGCTAATGATCATAGTTGGCTTGCGTCAATTGGAAAAAGAACTAGTGGAAGGGGATGTCCCGAATGCTATAATTTGAAAAGAAGAAACAGTGGTAATTCAATAACAAACTATGACAACGATTCAAAGTAATTATTCTTTTTGTATTTTGACAAATGAAAAAAAGGTAGGGCCGACTTAACATTCCTGTAATTATGGAAAAACGGGATATTGCAATCAAACAATTAAAGGCTGCGGCTAGACACTTTAACAGGGGTGATTATATCTGTTCAATAACTCTAGCTGGGGCAGCTGAAGAAATACTTGGGCATATTGCAAAAAAAAGAGCAAAGTCAAACCAGCTTGAGGTCGAAATTGATTATTTAGGAAGTATTTATGAATATTTCTCTGGACAGGAACTTTCTAAAAAAGAATTAATTCAAAAAATTAATTATGTCAAAAATCAACTTAAACACAATGACAGTGGAGACAATGAATGGGTTGATGCAGATTTTGAAAATGAAGCTGCAATGATTTTCGTTAAAGCAATGAAAAATTACTATCGTTGTTACAATGAATTTCCTTCTGACAAAGTTGCAAGAAATTTATTTGAAGAAATTACATTGTAATATAAATGCAACCTGCATTGGCTTGGCGTTTTTGATTGAAAACAAAAAGGCGACCCATTGGTCGCCTTTTTTTATTTGCATATGATTGTATTTATGGCGCAGCAAATTTGGGATTGCTTAAAAACTCATGATCCGTGAGTGTCTTCATAAAAGCCACAACAGCTTCCATTTCAGTCATGGTCATTCTACCCTTTACGGCCGTGTACAAATTTGCATCCAAATTGGGTGCATAATGAAAGCCCGTGTTGTAATGCTCGACACACTCCAACAAAGTCATGAAGCGGCCGTCATGCATATAAGGTGCAGTGACTTCGATATTCCGAAGTGATGGAGTTTTAAATTTCCCCTTGTCTGAATTGACCCAGGTAATTCTGAAACGACCTTCATCAACAGCAATACTATCCAAACCCGTATTGCGGTATTCAAAATCTGAGAAAGTAGAACCCAAGACATGACAATGGTTACAATCCCCTTTCATGGGATCAGTGAAAATTTGAAGACCAAACAACTCTTGATCCGTCAAGCTCTCCTGCCCTGCTGCATATCGGTCGTACTTGGAATTGCCACTGATCAGCGTGCGCTCAAACTGAGCAATAGCCTTCACCACATACTGTGAGGTAATTTGATCGATGCCAAAAGCCTGTTTGAATAAAGACGGATAATCCGCATGGTTACGCAATTCATTTACAGCGTTGGTCCAAGTCTCATGCATCTCAATGGGATTGGTAACAGGACCAAGGGCCTGACTTTCCAAATCGGTTGCACCTCCATCCCAAAAGAAATTGGGTTGATAGCCAAGGTTGATGAGAGGCATCGCATTGCGATTGCCTTGAATACCATCAATGCCGGTGCTGTGCTGAAATGGTTCGGCAAAACCCGTATTTTGAATGTGGCAATTGGCGCAACTTTGCGTGTTATTGCCCGAAAGGATCGGGTCATAAAACAATTTGCGACCCAATGCAATTCCTTCCACAGTTAATGGATTGGTTGATGGTATCGACATTGCCGGTAAGCTTGAGGGAATAACCAAAGTGTAAGGCGTCGCTTGTTTTTCCTCAGTAGGCTCTTTGCATCGATCGCATGAGGCCACTACAATTGTCAAAAAAGACAATACTAAAAAAGTTGACTTTTTCATATTACTTCACTTCAATTGATGAAACCGAAAATGCCTGGTGCATGTTCTGTGTCACGCTTGTTATCCAAGGAATATCTTGCGAGCCACTACTCTGAATGATGTTATTATCCGTAAACATAATCAAATTGGGATTGTTATAGACTTTTGCGAAATCAAAATCTACATGAACATTGTAGGTTTTATCCTTTTTTAGTTGAATACTGATTGGCATACTGTATCTGTTGTACGCCCTTGAAGTACCCAAATGATAAAGCAATGGTTGAGTTGCTCCTGAGGCATCAATAAATTGCCCTTCATGTTTCATAAAAATATATCCTGTAGACCAAGTCCAAATCATACCAAACCCAGGATCCAAATCGCCAGCTTGGTCCCCTGATGTATTGAACTCAGGACTCACTCCTATTCCAAAAATCAACTGATTAAAGGTGGTCATTTGAGCATCATCTATTTTTACAGAGCCACTAGCCTTTTTACGACTAGGATTGAATGCGTCCATGAGATTATGCCCTGTGAAATACATCGTATCCCCGGCATCATTAACAAGAGCAGCCTCTGATAAATAATACTTCAACATATCAAAAGAGAAACTCTCCCCTGAAGATCTTGTATAAAATTGACCCTGAACAATTTCAGATGAATCAACTTTGTGGCTAAAATAAAGATTGATTTGAGGATTTTGCGGAGTGGGCGATTCCACTTCCTTATCCCGACATGCCATTATTCCGAAAGAGAGAATAGCGGCAAAAACTATAAGTGCATTTTTTGTTTTCATGTATATAAATAATAAAGTTTGAATTGAATCGCAGAAACGGGAACAATTCAATCTTTACAATCTAAATACTTCATTGAACAAATAAACCTTCTCAAAAAGAATGGGCGGAGGATCTACGCCCGTGTATGCATTACGCTCTTGGATTTGATAAAAAAAGACTTGTAGAGTAGGTATATTAATTTCACGCAAACATTGAAAATCTAAATCTGAAACCAAATCCAAAAACAAATGACTAGATGGAATCTGTTTGGATTTTATTTCGCACTTGACATGAATATCCTTGCAACATGACTTGTGCGGTTTACCACTCTTTAATACATGCTGACCACATTCACAATACGATTCACTGTCATCAAAAAAAACAATACGCTCAAAATCCCCAGCACAAAAATGAATCGCCATACGCAACCCCATAGTTTGCGGTAGGTATACCACAAGGAGCAACAATATGGCGATTCTTTTCATCATGTTTGACGAAGATAAAAATTATTCTTTGATCAAACGAATACTTTCCTGACCATTGGTCAACATATACAATCCACTTGACCAATTGTTTCCAATTAGCATTGAACTATTTGCCTTCAAATTGAAATTCTGCACCCATTGACCTTGTGCATTATAAACTTGAAATTGACCACCATTCACAGATTTAATTTGAAACAAATCTTGTGATGGATTAGGAAATATGGACACATCTGAAAGACTCAATTCATCAACACCCACGCAAGACTGATCAACCAAAACAACAACATTGTGTGTCTCTTCACATCCTTGAGGAGTGGAAATTGTTACAGTAAAGTCAACTTGAGAAGTTACTGGGAAAGACATACCAGGGTAACTCAAAGTGTTTCCCGTTGAGCCATCTGACCAAACAATAGACGCATCTGCTGGCAAAGTACCGCATATTAAAACCAACTCATCACCGAAACAAATTTGGGTTGTATCAGGAAGACCTGGATTTAAATCCAAAGTAGGTTCAAGCGTAACTTCCAAATTGTATGAACAACCAAAATTATCACTCAAGTATCCCATGTATAATCCCTCGTCCAAATTGGCAATATCCAAAGTGTATTCAAAAAAGTTATTGGGTCCTTGCCAGAACATGAAATATGGCGCCGTTGCTCCTGCAGCCAAAATGCTGATTGTACCATCATTCGACTCTGGACAAGAGGGGCCTTGACTGACAATATCAACCACCCATGGAGCAGGTTCTGCGATTGTATATTCTGCTGTGTATGTATTATTGCAGCCATCTATAGCTGTCAAATAATATGTACCTGGTAACAGACTGTCAATATAATTTTCACCAGATTCAAATCCATTGGTCGAAGTCCAACTGCAATGCAAATCAATCCCCATATCTGTGATGTAGGGCATAATAGATCCTGTTTGAACCACTCCATCTGTCGCAGGGCAGAATATATTGGAAATTTCCGCATCCAAAGTATCAAAAAACATTTCAGTTGTTTCAATTCGCAAAGCAAAATTTCCAACAGATCCTCCGTAGCCATCAATTTGCAGATAATACGTGTAAGCCGTGTCTAAACAAGAGGTAGTCAAAGTTGATGCATAGAAAGCACCACTATTGCAACCATTGATCTGATCATCATTAGAGTGTACTAGAGTATATGTCGAAAAATCACTGCAATCTACTACTTTGTACAAAGCAATTTGTGTATCCAAGTCTGTTAAGGAGTCACATGTTGAAATCAAATAGGTTGCTCCCGGAGCTGGGTTGAATTTGGCCCAAACCGTATTGGTAATTGAGTTTTCACACCATGAACCTGGAACGGCACAACCCAAAGTCATTGGAGCAGGCTCACCTGCAGAGGCCGTGGAAGACAAATTGCTCATCAAAACAGGAAGACTATCTGGATAAACCAATGTCGCGTTGCAAGGCATGTCATTTTGAGGTAGATTGCTTGATCCGATGGTGAAAGTAAACACGTTACCATTTCCAGACCCCATGAAGACATTCATTAGAGAAGTTCCTTCAAATACTTGGAAACCCATACCGCCATCTCCCCAAGAGTCAACAAAGATGATATCATAAGAACCACTGTCTAAACATAGCGGACCAACCAAAATAGTATCATTTGGAAGATACTCCTCCCCATTAGCGGCACTCTCATTCCCAGCGCATCCAACATCTAAATTGGCTCCTTCCGTGATTACACTATTTCCGCAACCCGCACCATTAGTGGTTAATTGCCAATAATTTTCTTCAGGATAAAAATCCGTAAACATTTGGATGGACACCTCCACTTGATTGGCTGGACATTGCGACTTAGCAGAAAAACTTGCAATAGCCAAAATCATGAACAATACTCTTTTCATTGAATTTCTTTTTTACAAAAATAACACAACACAAGGCTCTACCTTTGCAATAATGAATTCTTTGATTAAACCTGGAACAATCCAGACTCTTTTGGTGCATTCTGTTGAGGGAAAATTTATACACCTCGGCGACGCCAATGAACAAGTTCCCTTGCTAAAACGTGAATTTCCCGGCCTTGCAGAAGAAGGGAAAGAAGTAACTGTATTTACTTATTTTGATAATAACAAGCAATTGATTGCTACTACAAAATTACCTTCTATTGAAGTGGGTCAAGTAGGTAGTTTCAAAGTAAAAAACATGAATAATCTAGGTGCCTTTATTGATATCGGAACCGACAGAGATATCCTGATTCCATTCCCAGAAATGAGGGATGAATTAGAAGAAGGAAGATGGGCTTTGATTATTTTGTTGTACGATGAAATGAGTCAGCGTGTTTTTGCTTCGACAAGACTCAATACCCACATCAAAAACGGCTATGTCCCATTTGACCGCGGAGACGAAGTGGACATGATTATTGGAGAACGAATGGAGTTGGGACGTCGTGTAATCATTGAAGGAAAATACATGGGGTTGTTGTTCAAACAAGAAATGCTAAGAACCTACGGAGAGGGCGATAAAGTGAAAGGGTATATCCGCAAGGTTGAGAACAATGAAATTACGGTTAGCACGCAAAAAGAAGGACAAGCTTTAATCGACGAGGCAGCTGAGAGAATTCTTTCTGTATTAGAAAGCAACAAAGGATATTTGCGATTAACTGATGATAGCGATCCGGAAGATATCAAGCGTTATTTAACCATGTCTAAAAAGACATTTAAAAAAGCCGCTGGTCTATTGTACAAAGAACAGAAAATCACATTAACGGATCGAGGCATAAGATTGGGCGGAACAGATGAGGTTGAGAAAGCCGATGGAAATGTCAAGCCTTTGCGTGATGGTGATGGTGATGGAAAAAGAAAGCGCATTACCCAAGTAACTGTGGAGCGCAATAGAGAAGGTGGTTCCAAAAGACGCGCTGAAGCTGCGCAATCTGAATTTGATCAAGACATGGAGCAACCCCGACGCAATTTTGGTAATCGTGAGCCCAGAGAAGGAGGCAATGATCGTCCACCAAGAAGAGAATACAGCGACCGTCCTCCAAGAAGAGACAGCGATGATCGCGCACCAAGAAAAACTTACGGAGATCGTCCACCGCGCAGAGACGGAGATGATCGTCCGCCTAGAAGAGAATACAGCGACCGGCCTCCAAGAAGAGACGGAGATGATCGTCCACCAAGAAAAACGTACGGAGATCGTCCACCGCGCAGAGATGGAGATGATCGTCCACCTAGAAGAGAATACAGCGACCGTCCTCCAAGAAGAGATGGAGAAGATCGTGGCCCCAGAAAAACATACGGAGATCGTCCACCGCGCAGAGATGGAGATGATCGTCCGCCTAGAAGAGAATACAGCGACCGTCCTCCAAGAAGAGATGGAGATGATCGTCCACCAAGAAAAACATACGGAGATCGTCCACCGCGCAGAGATGGAGATGATCGTCCACCAAGAAAAACTTACGGAGATCGTCCACCGCGCAGAGACGGAGATGATCGTCCGCCTAGAAGAGAATACAGCGACCGTCCTCCGAGAAGAGACGGAGATGATCGTGGTCCTAGAAAAACTTACGGAGATCGTCCACCGCGCAGAGATGGAGATGATAAACCTAGACGTACTTATGGTGAGCAAGCTGAACGTGGACCGTCGAGAAATCGATTCGAAAAGGAAATCGATAAAGCCGATAAACGAGATCATGAAAAAAAGAAACCTCGTTTTGAAGTGAAAACAAAAAGTAAATCCTTTTCAAATCCCAACAAAGGCAAACCAAAGAGAAACAAAAAGTCATAGTTTTCCCTTATCTTGGTCGCTCTAACCAAGATTATGAAAAAACTTTTATTGAGCTTGGGTGGAATATTTTTTTCCACCCTTTCTTTTTTCGGACAATGTACCGATGGTCGCTACCATCAATTTATATTTTCCAATTACACATTGGAAAGTGACGTCGTATATGGCAGTAATGTCACTTACAACGGAGTACCACAATCACTTACCATGGACATTTACCAGCCTGAAGGAGATGGAGCAACACCTCGTGCCTTAATCGTAATGGCACACGGAGGGTCTTTCATTACAGGATCCAAAACGGGTCCTGATGTTGTCGGCTTTTGCCAGGACTTAGCCAAAATGGGCTATGTAGTTGCCTCAATCAACTATCGATTGGGATTTGGCATTGCCAACTTACAAGCAGAGGCCACAGCGGCAGTAATGCGCGGTACCCAAGATCTAAAAGCTGCAGTGCGTTATTTCCGAAAATCTGTAGCAGAAGATAACAACCCTTACAACATTAATCCTGATTTGATTTATTCAGCCGGAGTAAGTGCTGGTGGATTTTGTGCATTGCATTTGGCCTACCTCGACCAAACAGAAGAGTTACCCTCTTTCCTGGATATGAATGCTACAGGCATCGACAACTCTATGGAAGGAAATAGTGGAAATGCGGGCTATTCTTCCGAAGTAAATGCCATTGTGAATATTTGCGGTGCTCTGGGAGATACAGCTTGGATTCATCCTGGTGATGAACCCGCCATGCTCTTGCATGGCACCAATGACAATACGGTACCATACGCCTCAGCTACACTTAGTTTGTTTGGATTTGCAGTTACAGAAGTAGATGGTAGTTACAGTATCAACCAAAGGATGAACGAAGTTGGCGTCGATCATTGCTTTGAAATTCATGAGGGACAAGACCATGTTCCAAGTTTGAGCAATGAAGCCTATTACGATACTACGTTGTCTTTTATGTCGCAATTTTTAGCACAACAAATTTGCCAGTATAATTTTGATTGTCAATATCAAGCCATAGCAACCCAAACAAATGAGATCACAAGTCAAGTAGTTCATCTGTATCCCAATCCTGCTCGTGAGCTGTTTGTATTAACAGGAATTTCCAAACCTGAAAAGCTTAAGATCTACAATTCCCAAGGTAAATTGGTTAAAGACGTGGTCGCTCAACCAGGAGAATACATAAATATCCAAGATTTTGAAGTGGGTATATACTTTTTGCTCTCCCCTACCCAATCATTTGAAACAATCACCTTTATCAAAGAGTAATGTTTTTTAACTCCTTAGATTTTCTCATTTTCCTTCCTATTGTTTTTGCACTGTATTGGTTGTTGCAAAACAAAGATTTGAAGTGGCAAAACCTTTTGCTATTGCTGGCAAGCTATTATTTTTATGCGTGCTGGGATTATCGTTTCATGTTCTTGCTAATGTTTTCCACATTCTTAGATTACTTCACGGGAATCAAGATGGCCGACGCTGGGGATAATTTTGGCAAAAAGCGATTTTGGTTTTGGACAAGTATCATCATCAACCTAGGATTTTTAGGGGTATTCAAATACTACAATTTCTTTGCAGAAAATTTACAAGCTTCACTTGCTGCTATTGGCTGGCAAGTTGATTTCTGGACTTTGCAGGTTATTTTACCCGTTGGGATTTCCTTTTACACATTTCACGGGCTTTCCTATGTGATTGATATTTACTACAATCGCATTGAGCCCAATCGCAATATTGTCAACTACTCCGTTTTCGTTAGTTTCTTTCCGTTACTTGTCGCAGGTCCTATCGAGCGTGCAACTCACCTATTGCCTCAAATAGAAACCAAAAGAAATTTCAATTATGCCAAAAGCGTAGATGGCTTGCGTCAAATACTTTGGGGATTATTCAAAAAAGTAATCATAGCAGACAACTGCGCTACATATGCCAATGAGATTTTCAACCACTACCAAGACCACAATGGAGCGACACTTTTTGTAGGAGCCATTTTCTTTGCCGTGCAGATCTATGGTGATTTCTCTGGTTACAGTGATATCGCTTTGGGAACCGCTCGACTTTTTGGCATTGAACTGCTCCGCAATTTCTCTTACCCCTATTTCTCAAGAGATATTGCTGAATTTTGGAGAAGATGGCATATCAGCTTGAGTTCTTGGTTCAAAGACTACTTGTACATCCCGCTTGGAGGAAGCAAAGGAGGTAAGTGGATGCAAATCAGAAACACCTTCATTATCTTCTTGGTAAGTGGATTTTGGCATGGCGCCAATTGGACTTTCATTGCTTGGGGCTTTGTGAATGCCCTTTACTTTTTGCCATTGATGTTGCACGGCTCTAACCGAAACAACATCGGCATTGTTGCGGAGGAAAGAGCATATCCCAGTATACGTGAATTGGGCCAAATGGCTTTGACTTTTGCATTGACCTGCTTGGCTTGGATATTCTTCCGTGCAGAAAGCATGACACAAGCGATAGGCATTTTTAAAGGTATTTTTTCCACTAGCTTATTTACCCTTCCTACAGTACGACCAACGTATATGATTTTGACCGTCATAGGTTTCTTTCTCATTGAATGGGTTGGACGCCGCGATCCATATGCTATTCAGCATTTTTTAACTTCGAGGAAAAGATGGATCAGATGGGGATTTTATTATGTTTTGATTATTTCCATTTTATTATTTGCTGGAAAAGAACAGACCTTTATTTATTTTCAGTTTTAAAATTTAGTTCAAGATTAAAGTGTTTAATTTTGTCGCATGAGTGTTAGCAAACAAGCGATTTTAGAGGCGTTGTCCACTGTGATGGAACCTGAGTTAAAGAAAGACATTGTCACCTTGAACTTGGTAAAAATTATTTCCGCAGAAGGATTAAACATTGAATTGGAAGTGAAAGTTTCCAATCCAGCCATGCATTCTAGAATGAGAATGAAAGAGGCCGTGATGTTTGCAATACAGCGCACATTGGGATTTGAATTCAAAACCCATGTTGAAGTCATTCCAATATCCGGAGATGAGCGTGAAGGAGATTTGAGAAAAGTACTTCCCGGAGTTAAAAACATCATTGCTGTTACTTCAGGAAAAGGAGGTGTTGGTAAATCTACCATCAGCGCCAATTTGGCTTGTGGACTGGTTAAAAAAGGATACAGCGTTGGTTATTTGGATGCCGATATATATGGTCCTTCGGCCCCATTGATGTTCGATTTAGAACATGAAAAACCCAATTTAATTCAAGTAGATGGGGCATCTAAGTTAGAGCCCATCTTACAATACGGAGTGAAAGTTTTATCGATTGGTTTTTTTGCAGATTTGAATCAAGCCATCGTATGGCGAGGTCCAATGGCAACCAAAGCCCTCAATCAAATGGTTACTGATGCACATTGGGGTCCATTGGATTATTTGGTTTTGGATTTGCCACCTGGAACTGGAGATGTTCACTTGTCTATCGTTCAAAATATTCCGTTAACCGCGGCGGTTATCGTTTCTACACCACAGCCCGTTGCATTGATTGATGCGGCCAAGGCAGTGGCCATGTTCAATCTACCTGCCATCAATGTACCTATATTGGGCGTTGTAGAAAATATGGCCTGGTATAGTGCAACAGGCAGCGAGGATGATCGTCAATATTTATTTGGTCAAGATGGAGCCAAGAACATGGCCGAGGATCAAGGTCTACCATTGATTGCTCAAATACCATTGATTCAGAGTGTCAGAGAGGCAGGAGATGTGGGTAGACCCGCAGTGCTCAATGAAGATAACAGCGCGCATGTTTATTTTGATGAAATGATTGGTAACTTCGAGCGCG
>JACCDU010454190.1_pt1 | contig 19383 bp, 17 predicted proteins | sample 7446081 | NCBI WGS metagenome assembly JACCDU01 (sample SAMN15323447, study PRJNA562643) | freshwater metagenome | isolation source: river surface water | place: USA:Blue River Watershed | collected 2017-08-17
AAAAAGGCCATTAGGGCCAAAAAACCTACCTTTAATTCGTTGCTTTTGAACATTTGGGCTATTTTTCTATGTCTTCTTTGTACTTCTTAAATGCTGTTGCAATGGCGTCTGCCACTTGGGATTGTCCATGCTCTGAGTTTAAGTATTCCTCTTCCTCGGCATTCGTCAAAAAACCCGTCTCCACGAGTACACTAGGCATGGCCGTACGCCAAATTACCAAAAATCCAGCTTGCTTTACCCCAAAACTTTTCCGTTTGTACGTTTTTGCAAATTGGTCTTCTACTAAAGAAGCAAATTTAACCGAGCTAGCCATAAAGGCACTTTGGTAATTTGCCATCATAATGTGTGCTAATGGTGAATTTGGATCAAACCCATTATAGGCCGTTTGATAATCTTTTTCTTGCAAGATTACCGAGTTCTCTCGCTTTGCTACGTTTAAATTTCCATCCGTTTTATGCAAACCCATCGTATAGGTTTCTGTTCCATAAGCTGATTTATTGGCAGCCGCATTGCAATGAACCGAAATAAACAAATCTGCTTTGTTCCTATTCGCAATATCAGCTCGCTCGAATAACTCAATAAATTCATCTGTTTCCCGCGTGTAAATCACCTTTAAGTCTGGAAATTCTGCTTTCAGTTTGCGGCCTAATTCTAAAATAATTTTCAAGGTAACTTTCCCTTCGCGGGCACCTTTGGGACCTAAACAACCTGGATCTTTCCCTCCATGTCCTGCATCCAAACAAACCGTCCGAATTAAATTCTTTTTAGGTGGGTTATTTGTGGGCTGAGGTTCTGCATGTACTACTCCGAAGACCAAAAATAAAGCCGCAATAAAAATAACTCGAATCGCTAAAAACATTATTTTTTCAATTATTAGACGTATAGTAAGTAGCAATGATGTAATTTTACAATTCCCATTGCCACACACAAAGATAATTTTTAAATTCCATTTGGTAAAGCAATCCACATATTACCTTTTTCTGTTCATAGGACTAATCCTTGGTGGCATATCGGATTCCTTTGGGCAGCGGGTCATCGTGAAAGATTCTGCACAATCACGCGTTATCCCCTCAGATTCACTGAATAAAAACCAAGACCTGCAAACGACCGTGTATTATTCCGCAGCTGATTCCACGATCTTGGATGCGGCGAATCAGGTGGTCCATCTGTATGGAAAGGCGAAAGTAAAGTATGGGGAAATTGGCCTAGAGGCTAATTACATTCGTTTGGATTGGGAATCGAACGAAGTATTTGCCAAAGGCACGTATGATTCAACAGCCAAAAAAATGGAAGGCCTGCCTGTCTTTACGCAAGGAGGCGACAAATACGATTCAGATGAGATACGCTATAATTTCAAAAGTAAACGTGCGGCAATTAAGGGGATTGTAACCCAACAGGGTGAAGGATATGTTCAGGGGAAAACCGTTAAAAAAGATGAAGAGGAGAATCTGTACATCCGAAATGCGATCTACACGACATGTAATTTAAGCCATCCACACTTTCATATTAATGCGAGCAAAATCAAAGTAGTAGGTAAAAAGGAAATTATTTCCGGTCCCTTTCATTTTGAATTAAACGACATCCCATTACCAATCGGATTGCCCTTTGGCTTTTTCCCTTACTCGCAACCAAAAGAAGCTGGTAAATCAGGCATCCTATTTCCAACCTATGGGGAAGAACCTGCAGGTCGTGGATTTTATTTACGTGAAGGCGGTTATTATTGGGCCGCAAGTGAAAACATTGGCATTCGATTTACCGGTCAAATTTACTCCAAAGGGGGATGGGGATTAGGCGCAAATTCACAGTACAACAAGCGCTATCGATATAATGGGAGTTTTAATTTAGCATTTAATCGCAATAGTAATGGTGCAGAGTTTAACCCAACTAAGCGAACAGATTTCTCGTTGCAATGGTCACACAGCCCGCGTAGTCTTGGCAACTCAAGTTTCTCCGCATCTGTTAATATTGCCTCAAATTCCTTTAATCAATTCAACACATTTTCCACGCAACAGTACCTAACAAATACCATTGGATCTTCGGTACAATACACCAAAAACGTGGGGCAAATATTTCGTAGTGGTATCAGTTTAAGAGTCAACCAAAACACAACCACACGTGTATTTGATGCTGGAACTGAATTCAATTTTGGCTTAAATCAATTCCAGCCTTTTAAACGTAAAAATGCAATTGGAGATAAGTTTATGGACCAGTTTCGACTTGGTCTAGATTTTTCTGGGAGCGTTTCCGTGACTAACCAAGTTTCGGATCCGTATACACGGTATGAGTTTGATGTGTTCCCGCGCGAATCAAATAGCCAACGAGGCGTAATTCAAAGACCATTTGTGCCTACCACCCTGAATGACTTACCTCCGGGGGTTGTTCCTGTGAATGCGAGTACCATCCCGATGTTATTAGAAAAAGCGCAAACAAAATTTCAATATAGCGTTCCGCTTTCTTTGCCGAATATTAAACTGACACCCTACATCAACTTGACCCCTGGCGTTTCTTTATCAGGGAATATGTTTACAAGATCTTACAAATACACCTATATGCCTGTTGACTCAACCGTACGCATCGATACGGTGGGAGGATTACCAAAATTCAATTCGCAACTTTCGTTTTCAGCCAGCATGAATACGCGTGTATATGGAACAGCGCGTTTCAATAAAGGTCGCCTAGAAGCCATACGACATACGGCTGTTCCCAGTATTAGTTTGAGCTATGCACCAGATGTTTCTGATCCATCGCTGGGTTATTTTCAAGACGTACGCATCAATAACCGTAAGTTTATTAATGCCGAAGGTGTAGAACAAATAGGAGATATTCGACGCATTTCTAGTTTCGATCCACGAACATTAAGTTACGGAGGTGCTACGGGCGCAGTTAGTTTCGGTATTCAAAACACATTGGAAGCAAAACTGAAAACCAAATCTGATACTGCGACCAAACAGAGTGAAAAAATTAATCTAATCGACAACTTCGGGATTAATGGAAGCTATAATTTTCTAGCAAAAGAATTTCCATTATCCAATCTGAGCTTCACGGCTAATTCGCGCGTTAGGGAGTTCGATATCAACATCGGTGGCAGTATTGACCCCTATCTTTATGTTCAAGACAAGGCCTTTTTTGATATGGGCCGACGAACCAACGACCTCATGTTTAGTAAGGGCGAGGGATTGGGTCGGCTACAGGGACTTAATTTATCAATAGGCCGTCGGTTTGCCCCATCAAAAACAAAGGATAAAACGAGTAAAGAGGGAAGTGAATCGCAATTGCGACAGATAAACCGAAATTTGGATGACTATGTCGATTGGAATTTACCATGGACATTTTCATTTAGTTATCAATTCAGCTATAGCCGCATGGGTCTAGCTGCAGCCCAAAAAATTGCAGGTCTAACATTTCAGGGAGATGTTAGCCTATCCGAAAAATGGAAATTCTCAGTTTCTTCAGGCTATGATTTCAAATTTAATGGCTTGACATACACAAACATGTCCGTACATCGCGACTTGCATTGCTGGGAAATGAATTTCAACTGGACTCCTATTGCAAGCCCCTTTTATGGGCGTGCGAGTAATTACTCCTTCGACCTACGCGTCAAATCCACATTACTCCAAGACCTAAAATTATCGAGAAGAAGAAGTTTTTACGATAAGGGAGGATTCTAATTCAGCTTGTCTTTAAACGCCTTCAGAAATTTATCCATTTTTGGCTTAATCACAATTTGGCAATACGGTTCCGTGCCATTTTGATTGAAGTAATCTTGATGGTAATCTTCTGCTGGATAGAAAACTGAAGCTGCGGATATTTCGGTGACGATTGGATTGGGGAATACGTGTTTTTCATTCAAATTTCGTTTCCAATTTTCAGCTGCTTGTTTTTGTGCCTCGCTACTAAAAAATATAGCAGACCGATATTGGGTTCCTACGTCAGCTCCTTGTCGATTCAAGGTAGTTGGGTCATGGGTTTGCCAAAAAACTTCCAATAAAGTCTCAAACGTAACAACGTTCGGATCGTAGGTGATTTGACATACCTCGGCATGTCCAGTAAGCCCTGAACACACTTCACGGTAAGTTGGGTCCTTAATTTTACCTCCCATATATCCTGAAGTCACAGATTGAACACCTTTGACCCGCTGGTATACGGCTTCTACACACCAAAAACATCCGGCTCCGAATGTAATTGTATCTAATTTTGCGACTGAGTTATCTTGCATGGTTGGCTTTTTTATAGAAGTTCCTCCACAAGAAAAATGAAGAAATGCCCCAGCAATGCCCAGTATTAATCCGACTTTTTTCAAATAGAAGCTCATATCCTTTTTAATTTTAACGTAGTTTTGCGAACTGAAAACCTAAGAAGCATAACGATTAAAGTGGATGAATAGTTTTAAAAATTCAATTTCGGCTACTTGGGCAACTGCCTGGCAAGATAAACAATTTCAGTGGCGTTTGATTTTAGCACTAGGAGTATTCGCTATTTTTCCATGGAAAGCTGCTGATTTTTTTCAGTGGATTCAGATGCGTGAAGGAAAAGTATGGCCAGATTGGATACTAGGACAAATCCCTTCAGCCGATGTTTCTTACCTTATCTTCGGAATCATTTACAGCAGTGTTATCTTCCTATTAAAACGTTTATTAGAAGACCCTAAACGCTTCTTATTATTTGCTTGGGCATTTAATATTGAAACACTCATTCGATTTGCCAGTATCTATTTTGTTTCATTAAACCCTCCAAAAGGGTTAGTTTACCTACATGACCCAATCGCCGAACTCTTTATTTATGGAGATAACCTTCAGATAACGAAGGATCTTTTTTTCTCAGGACATACTGCAACGATGGTATTTGTGTGCTATTTTTTACTTGGGAATGAGCGAAAAATAAGCTTGATACTAACTGGGATTTTAGTGGGCTTATTATTAATTCAGCATATCCACTACACTTGGGATATATTGGCTGCACCTGTAGCCACGCTTGCTTCTATCTGGATTGCGAAGCGACTGATTAGCGTTTGATACTTACCGACTTGCGGTCTAGTTTTTCGAAGACTGAATTATTTGATTTATACTCTGGAATGACCTCCTTTATTTTAGCTACTAATTCATTATTTCCTCCATCAGCTAGCAGTTGAAGCATTTCGGCTACTTGAATTTCCATAAATGCGTAGGTGGGCGTATTGACTTTGGCAATCAAAATTTTGGGATGGTGCGTTGGCAATGTATTCTCATCATTATTCAACAACTCCTCATATAATTTTTCACCTGGGCGCAGGCCGGTGTACTTAATTTCAATGTCGCGATCCACCCGCAAACCACTTAGAGTAATCATTTTCTTGGCCAGATTTATAATCTTGACAGATTCCCCCATATCAAAGACGAAAACCTCACCACCCTCTCCCATCGTGGCCGCTTCTAACACTAGCTCACATGCTTCTGGAATTGTCATGAAATAACGTGTAATCTCAGGGTGAGTGACCGTTACAGGGCCTCCACGCTCAATCTGCTTCTTAAACAATGGAATAACGGATCCATTAGATCCCAAAACGTTTCCAAAACGTGTCGCTATAAACTTGGTGCGCATGCCTTCCAATTGATTCATAGACTGCGTATACATTTCGGCAAAACGCTTGGTTGCACCCATCACGTTGGTTGGATTTACCGCCTTATCCGTAGAAACCATCACAAATTTATCTACCCCATTTTCAGCAGCTAATTCAGCTAATACCTGTGTTCCAATGATGTTTATTTTCACCGCCTCATACGGATTTTTCTCCATCAATGGCACGTGCTTATATGCTGCAGCGTGAAAAACGATTCCTGGCTTATGGGTTTTGAAAATATAGGCCATTCGCTGGTAGTCTGAGACGTCAGCCACCTTAACAACGAGTTCTGTATTAGACGGAATCAAGCCGGATAGTTCATATTCCAAATCAAATAATCCCGATTCTGCTTGGTCCACTAAGATAATTTTTGCAGGGAAATAGGCAATTAGTTGGCGCACAATTTCACTACCAATTGAACCGGCCGCACCAGTTACCAAAATGGCTTGCGAATTCATTTCTTCGCTAATCCGTTTATTGTTCATTTGGATCTCCTCGCGGCCAAGCAAATCTTCAATTTTAACGTTATGAATTTGGTTAATGGCAAATTCGCCACCGACCCATTTATCCACGGGTGGTAATGTTTTTACGACAACTCCCCGATCAAGAAAGACATCCGAAATCTTACGTTTTGCTTGTAGTCCAATGTTATTTATGGCCATAATGACTTGAAGTCCTTCGTAATTATCTACAAACTTATCGAGCGCCTCCACCAGACTATATACGCGAATACCTTCAATGGTCTTATTAATTTTCGATTCATTATCATCTATAAAACCAAGCACTTGGTAATTGATCCCGCGGTCATTTTGAATCACATTTTTGGTCAATAAGCCCGAATAACCAGCGCCATAGATTAGTACCCCGACGGCAGGCTTAAATTCATTAATGAAGGACTCATAGAACGATTTAACGAGAAATCGAAGTGTCACCATCAAAAACAAACAGATGAAAAAATCGATGGCTAAAATGGATAAAGGGACATACAATAACATATCCAATCCACTGTAATAGCGCAGGGCAATCGAAACTAATGCGGCAATAAATGTCCCCGTGAATACAGCTTTTAAAATCAATACAGCATCCTCAATACTGGTATGCCGAATGATCCCTGTAAAGGATTGAAAATAAAGAAACGCTCCTATTCGAATGAGGAAAAGAAATAAAAAGTGAAATTGAAAATTGTACAAATCAATTTCATGGTACCTAAAATTAGTCCGCAATAAGGTTGCTAGGGTAAATGAGAACATCACAATCCCCAAGTCAATCACTAATACCAGCCACCTGGATAGGAAGCGGTTTGAGTATTTTCGGATGAAGATGGATTGATTCATAAGAACAAAGTTATCAATAACTCGATAAAATCGATATGAAATTTATTTTACGGAGAAATGTGAGCTTAGTCTAATGTGTAGCATGTTAACATTTCGCGAATTCGAGGAATATCATTCCACATTAATACATCAATCATGGAAAGTCCTGCTATAAAAGCACTTCCTTTTCCTTGAGCATATGCAGGCAGCTCACATTGAATAAATTTTAAATCAATACCCTTCTGTGCGAAGCTAGGCTTAGTGTATAATTCTTTTCCGTTCGCAGCATTAATGTAAACCGACTCCCCAAAAGATTTAGTTATTTCGATCAATCGCTCTGCCCGACCGAGATCAGTGGAAACCGAAAGCTCTGAGCTAAAATAAAAATTCTTGGTTAAACTTAAGTAATTCCAGGTAGCCTGAATACTATTACCTGCCAAATCAGCCAAACTGATAGGTTTTTCAACCAATACCCCCTCAATCAGCTTCATAACTGCATCCACATGCGGTGCTTTTTTATAAGCTGAACGCAGTTGTACTAAAAATTTTGACGGGAATTCAGTATTCCACGCGACGTTTGATTCCCGAATTGTTTTATTCTGACTTTGCTTTTCAAGTGGGATCGTAAACATAAAGTCCTGCCCTTGCATCCAAACACGATTACGATTAATCCATCCCTTTTTAATGAACATGACGTCATCATACAACACAAAATGATCTACCGCCTGAACTAATTGAAAATAGCCCAAGTAAGGAAAAAAATAAGGTTGCATAATCGCTACTGCCATAGCTTTAAGCGCCGAATCCGGGAGCCGTTAGGTTAACCAACTGATCTGATTTCATGACAATGACACGCTCATCCTGCTTATCAGTCATATATCCAATCGCCGTAACATCCGAGATTTTTTCAATTTTCTCATAGTCGGCCTGCGAAACCGTAAACACCAACTCATAATCTTCGCCTCCATTCAATGCAGCTGTCAAAGGGCTAAGGTTGAATTCTGTTGCCGACAAATAGGTCTCATCGTCTATAGGAATATTTTTTTCAAAAATGCGCGCGCCTGTGCCTGAAGCATTACATAAATGAATTATTTCCGCAGCTAAGCCATCTGAACTATCGATCATAGAAGTAGGCGTTACGCCCAAATCACGCATCTCGTGAATGATGTCAAAACGCGCAACAGGTTTTAGCTGACGTAATACCACATAACTTTTGTTGTCTAATTCTGGCTGCATTTCCGGATTCGCTAAAAATACTTGCTTTTCGCGCTCCAATGATTGCAAACCAAGTAAAGCCCCGCCAAAATCCCCTGTCACACAAATGACGTCATTGGGCTTTGCTCCCGTGCGTTTCACTAATTGGGTTGCATCCACTACACCAATCGCTGATACAGAAATGATTAATCCTTGGGGGGACGCTGTGGTATCTCCACCTACAAGATCTATTTTATACTCTTCACAGGCATTTTTAACACCACGATACAATTCTTCTACAGCCTCCACAGAAAATCGATTACTCAAACCAAGCCCTAATACCAGTTGGGCAGGAATCGCATTCATCGCCGCCAAATCAGACAACGCTACACTCACAATTTTATAACCTAAATGTAAGAGTGGTGTATAGGAAAGATCAAAATGTACTCCTTCAATTAGTAATTCAGTCGTGGTAACTGTTAATTTACCACCCGAATTTAATACTGCAGCGTCATCGCCGATACCTACAGAAGTCCATCCTTGATGCGATTTAAATGGTTCAGCCAGTCGATCGATTAATCCAAACTCACCTATACTTCCTATTTCTGTTCTGTTTTCCATATATAAAAAAAGCCGCCCAAAAGACGGCTAGATATTCAAAATGACCAATTATGGGTTAACCAATGCTAAATTTACGCGTTTATTACTTGCCTTGATGTAGGTGGTTAATGTCTCTAAACCTAATGTGGTGGCGGTAGGTGTGCCAACAATCCGAAATTCAAGCGTACCACTTGTTCCTGTGGGTGCTCCTTCTGAACCTTTCAGATTACTTAAAGTAATTTTAGAATTATCAGTTGCTAACACATAAGTCCCTGTAAACTGTTTGCCATCAAACTCCGTAAGTGTAACAGATCCCGCTACACTAAGATCTAGTTTGAATTGCGCATATCCATTAACAAGGTTAGAGCTTCCTCCTTTCGTGTACTGTGTGGTTCCATCCCACTGCGCCGAGCTAACTGACCAAGATTTCTTTATTAATTCCGAAACAGGAGTTGGCTCATCTTTGCTACATCCGAGTAACATGAAAACTGGAATTGCAATCCAAATAAAATTTTTCATCGTGCATTTTTTTACGTTGTAAAATTAAAAATCTTTAGGAATAAAACGGGGTTTGGCTCTTTTTATTTAGTTTCGTACAAATTAAAAACCCGTGTTAAACGAGCTTCCTCAATTTACTAAATCCCAATTATCCCTTCGCAATGGGCAAGATAAGCCCGAAATTTGGATCGCGTTTCAAGGACTCATTTATGATATGACTTCCTCGAAATTGTGGAAAAATGGGAAGCATTACGAACATTGGGCAGGCCAGGATTTAACATCTGAGTTAGCTGATGCGCCACACACCGCACATGTTTTTGAAAAATTCACGCCTATCGGGAAACTAATATGATTTTAATTGTAGAAAGCGGCTCAACAAAAACAGAATGGCGGTTTATTGCTGGCCCTAATCAAGCGTACGAAAGTTTCTTTTCAGCAGGAATCAACCCCTATTATCAATCGGCAGATGAAATTACCTCCGACCAAAAGCCCACATTGGACAAATTAGTTCAAAAGAATATTCAACACGTTTTTTATTATGGAACAGGGGTCACGGATGACTCCAAACGAGAAGTTATCCAGCAGGCCCTTCAGCCCTTTATGGGCAAGGCAACCATCCATGTCGCAAATGATTTAGTCGCTGCAGGCATATCATTATGTGGAGAAGAACCAGGAATCGCATGCATTTTAGGGACAGGAGCGAACTCAGGTTATTTTGACGGAGGAAAATTGACAGAGCAAATTCCCCCACTTGGATTTTGGCTAGGCGACGAGGGAAGCGGAGCCAATCTAGGGAAGCGGCTGATTCTTGCTTATTTACATCATGAATTACCTAGTGATTTACGGGATGCGTTTATCAAACGATTTGGTACGTTAACCCGACTTGATATATTCGAACATGCGTACCAAAAAGAATTCCCTAATCGATGGTTTGCCACCTTTTCAAAGTTTCTATTTGATCATCGTAAACATCCATTTTGCTACGCATTGATAGAAAAAGCTTTTCAAGATTTTTGCCAGTTGTACCTAATTAAATATGAAGCATCGAAAGATGTGCCCGTGCATTTTACGGGATCAGTCGCATTTTACTATTCAGATATTCTCAAGCGTGTTGTGTCGAGCTTTGGCCTGCGCGTTGGAGTAATTAGTGAGGCGCCAATGGCAGGGCTAACACTTTTTCACAAAAAAATGATTTAGGATTTTTTCAAGAAAATAAGCCAAGCTTGGGGAATATTTTTTAAATTGCGGCTTGCCTAAACATCATCAACAAATCACGCATGACAGCTTCTATGAAGTCCATTGGGACGAAACAAAAAGCATTAAATATCAACTTAGATCGAAGTATCTACGGGTCATTCGCCGAAATTGGGGCTGGTCAAGATGTAGCTGCCAATTTCTTCAAGGCAGGAGGAGCTTCAGGAACTATAGCAAAAACGATTTCTGCCTATGACATGGCCTTTTCTGATGCCATCTATGGAGAGGAAGAATCTGGTAAATATGTTTGTGAGCCGCGTTTAATGAAAATGTTAACGCGTGAGTTCAAATTGTTGAAGGTTAGATTAACGGAAACGGCCAACGAGAAACGTTTTTTCGCTTTTGCCAATACCGTTTCTGCATTAAATTATCAAAAAACAAATGATGCGCATGGTTGGATTGGATTACGCTTCCAGTTAAAACCTAACGGCCCTGTAAACAATGTGGTCATCCACGTAAACATGTTGGATAATGACAATATTTTACAGCAACAAGCCTTAGGAGTTATTGGAGTAAATTTATTGTATGGTTGCTATTTCTTACACGCAGATCCAGAAAAACTATTGCTTTCGTTATTAGACGACCTCTCCACAGATCGTATTGAAATAGATATGATTCGTTTCGAAGGTGATGATTTTGCAGAGGTGGATAACCGGTTAATGTCGTTATATTTAGTAAAACACGGGTATACTCAGGCTGCTGTTTTCGGGCCAGATGGTACCGTCATGCAGCCCTACGATGCCTTGGCGAAAAAGCATATTGTAGCGATTCGTGGTCGCTTCAGACCAGTTACAAACATATTTTTAGATATGTTGAAAAAAGGTCAGGCACAATTCGAGCAAGAATCTGATGTGGATGATGATAAAATATGTGTGCTTTCGGAATTGACCTTACGTAGCTTAGAAGATGGATCACATCACATCAATGAAAAGGATTTCCTTGACCGCGTAGATATTTTATGCTCACTCGGACAGACTGTACTTATATCGAATTTCCATGAATACTTCAAACTAGTAGCTTTCTTAACCAAATTTTCTCGCCTAAAAATGGCTTTGATTATGGGTATGCCAAACTTGGAGTACATATTTGAAGAAAAACACTACAACCAAATCGACGGAGGGATTTTATCTGCCTTTGCTTATTTGTTCGGACAAAATATAAAATTGTATTTGTACCCAACGATTGATGATAGCGGTGCTGTACTTAATTTAAAGACATTCAAAGCGGCACCTCATTTACGTGGTTTGTTGCAATATTTAATCGACAATAAGAAGCTGGAGGATATTAAAAAATCAGACGAAAAGTTGATGAATATCCGCACAGACCAAGTTTTGGCCATGATCCAACAAGGCGCTGGAGACTGGGAAAAGCTAGTCCCAGAATCCGTTGGCAAACTGATTAAGGAACATGCATTGTTTGGTTTTCCTCAGTAACAAATTATCAGTTTAGCGGCCCGAAAAGCATCAAAATTTCCGTATTTTTGTTGCCCGATTGAACAATAAAAATCACCCTATGGATTATTTGGCAGGCCTTAATGAGCCCCAGCGTCAAGCAGTTGAACATATCGACGGCCCTTTAATGATTATCGCTGGTGCAGGCTCGGGGAAAACCCGCGTATTGACCTACCGAACTGCCTATTTAATTGAGAAAGGTGTAGATCCATTTAGCATCCTATTGCTAACATTTACGAATAAAGCTGCTGGCGAAATGCGCCATCGAATTGAAAATGTAATCGGGACACAGGCCAAAAATATTTGGATGGGAACATTCCACTCTGTTTTTGCTAAAATCTTACGTTTTGAGGGTACGCGCTTAGGCTATACATCCAACTTTTCAATTTATGATACGGATGATTCGAAATCACTAATTCGAGCACTCATCAAGGAGCAAAACCTGGATGATAAAATATACAAAGTTAACCTTGTGCTAAATCGAATTTCTAATGCTAAAAATAGGCTAATTGGACCGGATCAATACATGGCGAGTTCCGTATTGGAACAGGAAGATCGCTATGCAAAAATCCCGATGATGGGTCAGCTATACAAATTGTATTGCCAGCGCTGTTTCCAAGCGAATGCGATGGATTTCGATGACTTACTTTTTCAAACCAACATACTTTTTAGGGATCATTTAGATGTTTTAAATAAATACCAACACAAGTTTAAACATGTGATGGTGGATGAGTTTCAAGATACCAACGTGTCTCAATATCTGATCACGAAAAAACTATCCGCAGTTAATCAAAACATCTGTGTAGTAGGTGACGATGCCCAAAGTATTTATGCCTTTCGTGGTGCCGATATCCAAAATATTCTGAATTTCGAACGTGATTATCCTGACTTGACAACAATCAAATTAGAGGAAAATTACCGTTCGACGAAAGCTATTGTTGCCGTTGCAAACTCAATTATTGCACGCAACAAAACGCAATTGAAAAAAGATGTTTTTACCTCGAACGAGGACGGAGACCAAATTGAAATTATTCGAGCGGGTAGCGACAATGAGGAAGGTCGAATTATTGCATCAACTATTCTAGAAACGCGTCAGCGCGATGGATTGATCTGGTCAGACTTCGCCATTCTTTATCGAACAAATGCGCAATCACGTTCTTTTGAAGAATCACTTAGACGACTAAATATCAAGTATAAGATCGTAGGCGGATTATCTTTTTACCAACGAAAAGAAATTAAAGATGTTTTAGGCTACCTGCGATTTGTTGTCAATCAACAAGATGAAGAAGCGTTTAAACGTATTATCAATTTACCTAAACGAGGCATTGGCGATACAACTATTGCAAAAATAGCTATTACTGCAGCCGAGCAAAATACGTCTGTTTGGGATATTGTGGCTAATATTCAGCAATTTCAAGGAGTACGTGGCACTGCACCGATCGAACAATTTGCCGACTTAATTAAGTCCTACAAATTAATGGTCGAAGTCGAAGGAAAAGATGCCTATGAAGTTGCCAGCCATGTAGCTAAAACCTCGGGATTAGTGCGTGAGCTTTATGAGGATAAAACGGTAGAAGGACTTGCGCGTTACCAAAACGTCCAAGAATTATTAAATGCTGTCAAGCAATTTGTAGATTCAGAGGAAAACGAAGATAAATCACTGGCTACTTTTTTGCAATCCGTTTCCTTACTGACAAATGCAGATACCACGGAGGATCCCAATGATACCGATAAAGTTACCTTGATGACTGTCCATTCAGCTAAAGGACTAGAATTCAAACACGTATTTTTAGTTGGCCTCGAAGAAGACTTATTCCCAAGTCAAATGATGCTTCAAAGTCAGGCCGACCTAGAGGAAGAGCGTAGATTATTCTATGTGGCCATTACTCGGGCAGAGAAAAAACTGATGATTTCGTATGCAGAATCGAGGTATCAGTTTGGACGATTAAAATCATGCGAACCTAGTAGGTTTATAGATGAATTAGATAGTACCTATTTGAAAATGGCTAAAACGCCAGGCAAAAAGGATGTGTCTAATTATCGCCCAGTGCAAAAAACAGGATTTGTCGAGAAATCGACAAATGTCTCAGCAGCCCAATTGATTCAGAAACCCAAGCAAAATACAAATTACCAACACGTCCCCTCAGCTGATTTCAAGCAATCGGATCCAATGAGTTTACAGGAAGGCCAACGGGTCGAGCATCAAAAATTTGGGTTTGGAACGATTGCTAAACTTGAAATCAATGGTGCTGAGCGGAAGGCCCATATCACATTTGAACAAGGAGTGGGCGAGAAGACGCTCTTATTAAGCTTCGCCAAATTGATGATTATTTCTTAGGTGTATAAAAAATATGCACTGGACTCGTCTGACTAGCCAATTCGGAAATTGTACTATATCCATTCCCATTGCGATCGAAGGCAACTGCCTCCCCTTGAGGCTCAAGTGCACTCGGCACAACCTGTGGTTTGCGGCGTAATGCGTCCGCTATGGATTCGTTCTTTGATTTTTTCCAATAATAAATTTCTAAATAATTCCGAATCAAAATCTCTTCATTAGTTACAGCCACATCTCCCCCCGTGATAAAATACAACTGCTTTAAAATTGCTAGGTTAGATGTTGGCACAGAAAAATTCAATTCCCGAATAAACTCTGCTTCATGTAACTTTTTTTCGTAGACAAAAGCTTCTGCTGGTATTCGATATAAATGCTTACGGTCTTCGCGCTTTGAAATCAAAAACATATCGCCGGAAACTTGATCAACTAAAAGGCATTCCAAATCACGAGAACCATCTGGCAACTGAAAATGTATGGTTTGGGTTCCATTAATTACGCGAGTCAATGGATTAGATAGCGCAAGGGAAGGCTCTAAAAATCGATGAATGGAATACACTGATTGATTACCGGCATTATCCCCAATATCCGCAATGTAAATATAGGTTTGACCTGTTGAATTTTGCCAACGTCCTAAGGCTTCCCAATCACGATTTCGTAATCCATTAATTAAAAACTCAACTTTCCCTTGTCCGGCTTGATCCACTAAAAAAATACGATTGAGATCTTCCGAGTCATTAATTACCCAATATGAACTGGGATTTCGCCACGAAGCAACCATCCCTGACGCCTCATCCAACTCTAAGTTCGAAATCACACCTAAATCTTGAGTAACTCCAAAACTGGTACCCGACAACTTAGGATTGTTGACATAAAATGATTGACTCGCCCAAATCAATACACCTACCAAGACCAGCCTCAATTGACTATGTAACCTCACTTTTTCTTGTAAAAATATAAGCGAGCTGCACTTCCCTCTCCAAGGGTATAGTAACCAGATCCATCAGCTGCAAAACTAACAGCCTCTCCTTGAATTTCTTGGCCCGTTCCATCTGAATTGATCCCAGCATAAGTAACCTTTACAGGTGGTCTTTTTAATGCTGAAGGAATTGATTCTCCGGAACTCCGCTTCCAATAATTCATTTCATAATAGTTCTTGATTAATATCTCCGAATTATCAGCGGATACTGCGCCTCCAGAAATGTAATTAACCGCAATAACACGCGGATCTGAAATGATTGGAGTAGAAAAAGTTAGTTCTTGGACAAATTCTGCTTGTACATTGGCCGAAGGAATAATACTGGAAGCTGGAATTTTATATAGGCGCTTATTGTTTTCTCTTTTGGATACGATAAAAATGTCTTTGGTTTTTTGATCCATCAAAAGACATTCCATATCGCGTGCGCCATCAGGTAATTTAAATTTTAAAAAATTAACTGTACTAATTTTTGACGAAGTCCCCGAATTTACAACGGGTTCTTTGAACCAGTAAATTGTGTAATCCGCGTACGCAGCATTATTGTCGCCAAAATCAGCCACATAAACGGTTGCCGATCCGTCAGATTCTCCCACAATGGCCATATCTTCCCAATCGCGATTTTGGGTACCCACTAATTCAAAAGTGCGAAGCCCTTTTCCTTTATCATCAAAATAAAATAGGACATTGGGATTGCCAGAATCGTTATGGGACCAAAAATATCCTGGATTCACACGACTTGCGGCTAATCCAGATGCCTCTGAAAGCCCTGGATTCTCTACATCGCCCAGATCAATCGACGCGAGAAATGTTGAACTTGCTGTGTCTGGTGCAACAGGAACTAGACTAATGTCACATGCATTTAGCCATAATGAACTAAAACATAATATGCTGATTTTAATTAGTCGCTTCTTCATCCTGATTTTCTTGCATAGCTACTTTAACATGAACTTTTTTAACTCGGCGCAAGTCAACGGATTGCACCTTGAATACAAATTTGTCAAACGAAATTTCCTCGCCCGCATTGGGAATTCGAGCAAATAATTCAATCATCATCCCGCCTAACGTCTCACTTTCACCTCGAACTTTTTCAAAATATGTACTATCTAAATCAAACACCTTACCAAAATCATTCAAAGAGGTTTTGGCTTCAAAAATATAGGTGGAATCATCGATTCGCTTATAATCTTTCGTCTCATCATCAAATTCATCGTTAATCTCTCCTACAATCTCCTCGATGATATCTTCCATGGTAACAAGACCCTCCGTTTCACCATATTCATTAACGACAACAGCCATATGAACGCGCTTTTCTTGGAAATCGTACAACAAATCATCGATTTTTTTATTCTCCGGAACAAAAAACGGTTGATGTAATAGTGATATCCAATCAAAGGATTCGTCTTTGTCGACATGCTTTAATAGATCTTTGATATATAAGATACCTTCAATTTTATCAATGGTATCTTTAAATACAGGGACGCGGGAATACCCATTTTTATTGATTTTATCCATCAACTCATGAAAATCCATTTCAGTATCAAAGGCAACAATATCACGACGCGCTTGCATCACAGATTTAACCGATGTATTTCCGAAATTCAAAATACCACGTAAAATGTCCTTTTCTTGTTCGGTTGTATTTTCGTCCGTGGTTATCTCTAAAGCATGATTTAATTCATGCGCAGTTAGCGTATATGACTTTTTTTCAATTCGTTTTTCAATCAAATTAGAAATCGCCAATAAGGACTTAGCCAAAGGCAAAAAGATTAGCGTAAAAAACTCAATGAATGGGGACGTAAAAAGGGCAAACTTAAGATTGTTTTGTTGGGCCCACACTTTGGGAATTAATTCCCCAAAGAAGGTTATAATGAATGTGACGCCAACTAATAAAAACAATGTTACGACTAAAGTTCCCACAGATTGTGGCCCTAAAATCAATTCTGTCAGGTAATTAGCTAGCGTAATGAAAATAATATTCACAAAATTGATGGCAATCAACAGCGTAGCGAGCAATTGTTGAGGTTTATCAAGTAGGATGCTAACAGCCTTCTCAGCAGATTTATCACTTTCGCGCAACGCGATGCGTTGGTCCGCATTTAAGGAAAAAAAGGCTACCTCAGAGCCAGCTAATAAAGCAGATAGGCCGAGTAAGGCGAGTAAGATAAGGCCAATAACGAATACTGAAGTGTAGTTGAGCTGAGGCTCAAGAATGGTTACTAATTGAATCGTATAGGGGTCGGCGTCCATGTTATAAAATGCACATTTGATGCAAATTTAAGAAAAAGGGAATAGAGTGGCCTATTATTCCCTTTTTCTTACATAAAAATTAAAAGGGCAAATCGTCTCCTTCTTCCATCATGGGCGGAAAGGCAGCTACGTTACCTGGAGCTGGATTTCCAATAGTAACAGGTTCTGGCCGTGGTCGAGATTCAGGTGTTTCTCCAGCCGGGCGGTCGTTCCTACTTCCAATTAAATTCAACGAAGTGGCACGAATACGATACCCTCGTACGGTAGCACCGGATTTGTCTTGCCATTCTTCCGAGCGAATTTTACCTTCAATGTAGACTTGATTCCCTTTTTTCAAATACTGCTCAGCGATATTGGCTAAATTGTCCCACAATTCAACCCGATGCCATTCTGTTTGTTCGACACGCTGACCATCTTTTCCTGTATAAGATTCTGATGTTGCAATGTTGATATTCGCAACTTTCATTCCGCTGGGTAGTGCGCGGACTTCCGGATCCGCACCTAAATTGCCCAAAATAATCACTTTGTTTACTCCTGCCATGGTTATACTATTTAAAGGTTAGGTTTATGTGACACTGATGGCTCAAATGTAATATATCTATTCATGAAGCCATTCATGTAAAACCAAATTATCAGTAATCAGATTTAAAATTAAAACGGGTTTCCCGCAATTTTCGAAGTCTTGTGCGTCCATCCATTGAAAATTTTCAGGAACTGGGATGTCGACATTATCAGGTACTTGGATAAGCCAAGCACGCGTAAAAATCCGTTGATGGCTCAGCAAATGCTTGGCGGGAGCTTGAAGCTCCGTCGTAGGGAATGTAAGTAAATTTTCGAATGGGCCGATTGCATCTGGCAGTTCAGCCACTTGAAGTGTTTCATGTTGAACAAACTCCCATAACCCTTGCCAAATATCTTTCTCTGCACGCATTCGGACAAGAAACTTGTTTCGCTGAACAACAATAAAGTAGTTGAAATAGCGATTTCGCGGCGCTTTGCTCTTTGATTTAATTGGCAATAATTGGGTCTTTTGGGTTTCAAAAGCAACACAAGACAATCGAAGTGGACAAGTTCCGCAATTAGGAACCGGACTGCACTGCAACGAGCCAAACTCCATAATCGCCTGATTAAATGTAGCTGCATAATCTGTAGGGATTAACTGCTGAGCTATCTCCGTAAACTCCTTTCGAGCGGAGGATTGCATGATATCTGTTTCAATTCCAAAATAACGTGCAAGAATACGAAAAACGTTCCCATCTACGACAGGAACAGCCTCTCCAAAAGAAAAAGAGGCTATCGCAGCAGCCGTATACGGACCTATGCCAGGCAGGTTTACTAACTCGTGATACGTTTGGGGAAATAAGCCATGGTATTTTTGAGCTATTAATTTAGCCGTCTTATGAAGATTTCTAGCCCGACTGTAATATCCGAGACCTTGCCAATTACGAAATAGAAGTGCCTCCTCAGCTTCGGCTAAGTGGTGAACAGTAGGAAAGGCATGCAATAATTTATGGAAATATGGCAACCCTTGTGCCACGCGCGTCTGCTGGAGTATGATTTCCGATAACCAAATCACATAGGGATCCTGCGTCTGCCGCCAAGGCAAATCTCTGGCATTTGATGAATACCACGATAAAATTGCTTCAGAAAAGGGATGTAAATTGTATTTAGTCATCTTCTAACTCAAATATACGGGCAAGTATCAAAATTTTAATTTTTATTCCAGCTTTTCATTTGCCTCTATTAAAGAAAAACCTTACTTTTGTGTCCCTTTTGGAACAAGAGGGAAAGCAAAATAGAATCAACGAATAACTTAACGAATTCATTACCGTGACTAAGGCAGATGTAATTGCTGAGATTTCCAGCAAAACAGGGATTGATAAAAAAGATGTATCTGAAACGTTAGAGAACTTCTTTCA
>JACCDU011315608.1_pt1 | contig 19381 bp, 17 predicted proteins | sample 7446081 | NCBI WGS metagenome assembly JACCDU01 (sample SAMN15323447, study PRJNA562643) | freshwater metagenome | isolation source: river surface water | place: USA:Blue River Watershed | collected 2017-08-17
CAAATTTAAGCATATTCTAAATAGCTTTTGTACCTTTGTGGAATAATTGGATTGTCTGCTATTGTTTTCCCAGACATCCGTCACACAAACTGAAAACAATGGTATACGTAATCCGTAAGGAACATTTTAATGCCGCTCACCGCCTATTCAACCCTTCCTGGAGCGAGGAAAAAAATCAAGAAGTCTTTGGCCTATGTGCAAATAACAACTGGCATGGACATAATTTTGAATTAATTGTCACGGTAAAAGGCAAACCTAATGCTGATACAGGCTTTGTATTTGATTTAAAACAACTTGGCGACATCATCAAGAAAGAGATCATCGACAAAGTAGATCATAAAAATTTGAATCTAGATGTAGATTTCATGGAGGGTAAATTAGCAAGTTGTGAAGTGCTGATCATGGAATTTTGGAAAATATTAGCTCCTGCTATTAAAGCCGTTTCCCAGACTGCCGAATTGCACAAATTGCATCTTATTGAAACCAATAAAAATTCCGTCGAATACTACGGTGAGGACTAAATGAAGTATTTTATTTTAGCTGGGGAAAAATCAGGTGATTTACATGGATCTAATTTAATTCGTGAAATTCGGCTATTAGACCCAGAAGCTAAAATAATGGGTTGGGGTGGTGACCTTATGAAAAAAGAAGGTGCTGAAATTCTTATTCATCACACGGAATTAGCCATCATGGGTCTATTAGGTGTAATACAAAACTTAAGTCGACTCAAAGGCTTATTCAGTAAGTTTGGCCATCAGATTGAAGACTTCCAACCAGATACTATCATATTCATCGATTATGGTGGCTTTAATCTAAAAGCCGCTCGAATAGCCAAAATAAAAGGTTTTCTAACGCAATTCTACATCGCTCCCAAGGTCTGGGCATGGAATAAAGGGCGCATTGAGGATATACGTAAATGGGTAGATCAATTATACGTTATCTTCCCTTTTGAAGAGAAGATGTTTACCGATTATGGCATTGCTACCCATTATGTGGGCAATCCACTACAAGATGCCGTGAATGCCTTTAAAGAAACTAAAAAACAACCTCTAAAATTAAATTCACCCTACATAGCGCTATTACCAGGAAGTAGAAAACAAGAAATTAAAGCAGCTATGCCAGTCTTTGAAAAACTTGTACAGGCAAATCCACACATTAATTTTGTTATTGCTGGAGTGAGTGAATGGAGTGAATTGATCAAGCAATCGGGAATCAACTACATCGTAGACAATACCTATCAAGTCATATCCCAAGCTAAAGCAGCCGTGGTAACATCAGGTACCGCTACCTTAGAAACAGCCTTGTTACGTATTCCACAAGTTGTGGTATATAAAACAGATTGGTTATTTTACTCGTTGGCCAAACTACTGGTCAAAATTAAATTCATCTCCTTAGTCAATATCATATTAGACCGTAAAGCAGTTCCTGAGTTAATTCAAACAGCATTTTCAAGTGAGCATATCACAGAAAAATTACTACCCCTTTTAAACGAAGAAGATCCAATTAGAAAAGCTCAATTAAGTTCTTATACCGATTTGGAAAAAATTATTGGAACCAGCGGTGCCTCTCAAAAAACGGCTGAAAAAATAGTTAACTACACGCGATCAGCTAAATAATTCGCAATCCAAGTTTTTTGAACACCTGGAATCGACTGATAATATTCAGCAATAACTAACTTATCCTTTTCAAAATCACCCGTTGGTGTAAACGGTTCACGAATCCGAATTTCCTTATTTACATAGTCAAAACCAATCATAATGATGGGTACATTCGCTTGAACCGCAATGTAATAAAAACCAGTTTTCAAAGCGGCTACATCTTTTCGTGTTCCTTCTGGCGCTAATACAGCATGAAATGTTTCTTTTGAATGGTAAATGTCAACAATGGCACTTACTAAATTATTGTTCTTTGCACGGTCAACTGGATAACCACCTAACCAGCTAAATAATCCACCAAAGGGTCCATCGAATAATTCTTTTTTACCCCAAAAATTCACAGGCATATTCATCATCGAACGCGCTCCAAGACCAATAGGAAAATCCTTCCAAGTCGCATGCGGACAAACAATAATCAAACTCTTCGGAAGGTGCCTGGGCACATCGCCCGCTAATTTCCAGCCAGATAAGCGGAAAACTAAATCGAATAGTGATGATTTAACTAACATATTGATGTAAATGGTTTCTAATTTGTGTAAATGAAGTTGAGGGATTAATTAATACAGCATCCCAACCAAAATCTAATGCAGATTGAATATTGGATTGATTATCATCAAAAAACACCACCCGTTGGTTCTGTAATTGGTTGGAATCAACGACTTGTTGGTAGATCACTTGATCAGGCTTCGAAACACCCATCTCATAAGAAAGGTGTACCTGATCAAATAAAGTAAACAAGGAGTCATTTGTTAAAAATCGATCGGAATGAATTTTACTCGTATTACTCAGTAAATAGATTGGAAAGTTAGACTTAACCTCTTGAATTAATTTGACTACATCTACCGGAAAATCCAATAACAAAGCAGAAAAAGCATGATCAAATTCTTCGTCGGTACATTCCATCTGAAAACGAGATCTTAAACGATTTCTAAATTGAACACATGATTCAAGACCTGATTCATATGGAACCCACAAAGCTTCTTGCTCAGTGATATAATGAATTTCTTCTGGAGAATAATAAGAAGTGTAGTTGGCAAATGCAGCATACGTTAAATCCAACCGTATGGGCAACAATACATTACCTAAATCGAAAACTACTGCGACGCCAGCCTCCATACACTTATTCTACGACAACGCCCATCTTACCGAATTTCTCAATTCGAGACATGATGCGTTCTTGTGGATCCATTTTGTTTAAAATGGCTAATTCTTTTTTGATGACTGCTTTAACTAGGCCAACGGCCGCATCCATGTCTAAATGCGCACCACCTAATGGTTCAGGAATAATGCCATCAATCAAACCATTGACTAACATATCGTCAGCGGTAAGTTTTAAAGCTTCAGCGGCTTGCTCTTTATAGTTCCAACTTCTCCATAGAATAGATGAACAAGATTCAGGAGAAATAACAGAATACCACGTATTTTCCATCATTAATACACGATCACCTACAGCTATACCCAGAGCACCGCCAGAGGCACCTTCACCAATAATGATACAAATCACGGGTACCTTCAGCATAAACATATCCCGAATATTGCGTGCAATAGCTTCTCCTTGACCACGCTCTTCAGCTTCTAAGCCAGGAAAAGCACCTGGTGTATCAATTAAACAAACGATTGGTTTATTAAATTTCTCCGCCATTTTCATTAAGCGAAGCGCTTTGCGATATCCTTCTGGATTCGGCATTCCGAAATTACGCAATTGACGCTGCTTGGTATTCCGACCTTTTTGTTGGCCTATGAACATCACCGAAAACTCATCATCAATATTTCCAAATCCACCCACCATCGCTTTATCATCTGCCACAGATCGATCACCATGAATCTCGATAAATTCGGTACACATCTTCTCAATGTAATCAAATGTATAGGGACGATCTGGATGACGCGATAGTTGAACACGTTGCCAACGCGTCAAATTTGCGAAGGTTTCCTTTTTCAATTCTAAAATTTTATCAGTTAGTGAGGCAACCGCACTGGTTACATCCACATTATTCTCGAGAGCTAATTTGCGCATTTCTATCAACTTATCTTCTAATTCCGCAATTGGCTTTTCAAATTCTAATAAAGTTCTCATAAGAGGATTTTAAATTCAATACAAAAATAAAAAATTATAAGTCGAAAGTATCGTGCTTAGAAGGTAAAATAACTTCCTTGAATCCAAGTTCGTGAATCTTATCTTTGAATTCCAACATACTTTCTTCTTCACCATGAGATAAAAATATCTTTTTTAGCGATGTGGGATGCTGATCTTTAATAAACCGCAATAACCCAGTTTGGTCAGCATGGCCAGAAAACACATCTATTTTCCTGATTTGGGCATTAACGCGGTATTCACGATCCTTCACTCGAATAACATCTGTACCTTCTAACAACTGTTTTCCGAGCGTCCCTTCAGCCGAGTAACCAATCAACAAAATGGTACAATACGAATTAGCAATGTTGTCGGCAATATGCTGTTCAACACGCCCACCTGAAATCATTCCAGAAGAAGAAATAATGATGCATGGTTCATGGTAATTCTTAATTGCCCGCGTCTCTTTTTCTGTTTGAAGAAAAACTAAATTCTCAACATCAAAAATATCATCGTATTCCTTATGAAACGCGCGCGCTTCTGGATTTAGGTAGGAAAGATTCTTGCTGTATATCCGAGTGGAACTGCGACCCATAGGGCTATCCGTAAACACACGGATTGCCGGAAAATTCTGCTCTTCAATTAAGCGATTAAGCGTATATAAAACGGCTTGCGTCCGACCTACGGAGAAAGCAGGAATAATTAAACGTCCTGGTTTATCAATACACGTCTCTTTGATAACTTTTGCCAAAGCATCCATCGGCGAAGTCTTATCCTCATGAACTCGATTTCCATAGGTACTTTCGCAAACTAGATAATCACAGGCAGGTAAAGGATGTGGGTCAATGTGCAAGGGATAATCGAAACGACCAATATCTCCACTAAATCCTAACGTTTTTGTTTCGCCCTCCTCCGTAATCGAAAAATACACGTGTGCGGCACCTAATAAGTGTCCAGCAGGAATAAACGTGATTTCAAGGCCGGGTTTAATGACAAATCGCTTATTGAATTGAAGCGTGACGAAATTGTCTAACGAATCTTCGACATCTTTTTGAAGGTAGAGGTCACCCCTACGCAGCAAACGATCCATTTGTTTGTGCTTCTTTCTACTTTCACCTTGCGCGGAACGCAGTCGGCGTAAATGTAGATTTGCTGAATCCATCAAAAGTAATTCGGCTAGTTCAGCAGTAGGTGGTGTACATAATACTTGACCTTCGTAACCTTCTCGATATAACATGGGAATGTTTCCCGAATGATCAATATGTGCATGCGTCAAAACAACTAAATTAATCAGCGATGCATCAAAAGGAAAAAAGGATGTATGTTCGATCGGAGATTCATAATCAATCTCCCGCTCCATATCCGTACCGCAATCAATTAATATTTTATACCCATCTGCTAACTCAAGCAATGACATAGATCCTGTCACTTGTTTGGCAGCGCCTAAGAATTGTAACTTCATAAATTAAAGAAAATAGGGCCTATAAAGGCCCCAATGCACTGCAAAAATACATTATATTTCCTGAAATACGAATTATTTTACCTCCTGGGCAAATTTAGCTTGAGCCTCATCTAATTCGACTTTACTTAAACTACGATCCGCAATTAGCGTACGATAGCGAAATGTCAGCTTCTCCCCTTTCTTTAGGCTATAATTTAATTCTGACTTACCATTTGAAAAAACTTTAACTCCGAGTGGATTAACGGCAAATAGACCATACCCACGCGCATGCCAATAAGAAGGATAACTCACATTCGCAGGATGATCTAAAATAGCCACATTAACAGTATGTTTATCTAACTCACCCGTTAAGTTCATCCATTTAGCCCGTGTGCTCCAAACAGCCTCGCCTTGAATACCTTCACTACTTACATAATTCCCACTGACACCCGTATTATCCATGACAGGTACTTTTGTCTCCACACCATGCGCATCCGTAAATACATCTGGTTTGTTAGACGGAATTTCAAGCTGACGTGCTACACGAATCGCGAACATACCATCTTTTACATCTTTAAATGTAACAAGGTCGCTAACGGCTGTAAGTGTTGTAATCCGATCAATCACACGAAGATTTTTAGATCCTGAAAAGACATAAGTTGTCGTCTCATCTAATACGCGCTTTCCTTTTCCATCCTCATCTACCCAAGCAGCTGTAACCACTAGTTCTCCTGAATTACCAGCTTTTGTAGATACAATCTTTTCGTGCTTGATTGTACCCATTTTATGGGATTGCAAGGAAGAAATAATGTTGGTGGAATTGTTCCAATAATCATATCCATTCACATCTTCATAATTCAACCACATACCAACATGATGAGGATGATCTACCCGTTCTCCTGCACGAGGAGCCATAGGATAGCCACGCGTAATTGTACTTCCTTGCGCAGAAAGAATCGGGAATAATACAGCTTTTTTAAGTATGGACTCCCCAGGGAAATAATAAGAAGTAAAATACTTTCCGCCAACCAGTACATCAATTTTGTCAGATTTCTTATCGAACGTAACACGATCTTGTGCGAAGGTTGAAAAAGAAATAAACAGTGAACAAAGAATAACCAAATTTTTCATAGCTAGGGGTTTAAAGTAAAATTCCGGAGAAAAATTTCTCCGGAATTAATACAAAAATAAGGAAATCAATTACATACTAGTATCCTGGGTTCTGAGGAAAACCGGAAGATGTTCCTTCAGCTCTATCAATCTGCAATTGAGGAATAGGTCTCAATACATGATGAGGTTTGATAAACGGTGATGCTTGTGGATTATGAGCCCTAACACGCTCCACTAAATTACCCCAACGAGCTAAATCGAACCAACGAGATTGCTCACCTAACAATTCACGCTCACGCTCATCCATAACAAAATTTACATTTAAATCACTCGCTGTAATTAACATAGCAGATTCTTTACCTGGCCATGCAGCCCGACGACGAATGACATTGTATGTTGCAACCGCATCAGCAGTTGCTCCAGAGAAAAATTGCGCCTCTGCTAACATTAAATAGGTATCGGCTAAACGGAAAGCGATAAAATCACGACCACCCTCAAATTGAGTACGGTCAACACGCCCTCCATCAAAATGCTTATTAATCGCTAGGAAAATACGCTCATCATAACGAGAAGGGACCAAAACTTGATACTTCTTTTTTGCTCTTTCCTCTATTGGCATTTCATAACCTGGTAAAAAAATGGCTGTATCACCTAAAGCAAATGTGACTGATTTCTTAGACAAGTCAAAACTTGTATTGTAAGTCCCTGGCTTATTTGACAAGTAAGTATCTTTAAATGTCTTCTTATAGCGGCTATCATTCACCCTATCTTTGAAAAGAACATCTAACGTATATTTCGTAGGCATGTAGCGCTTGAACGGACGGCCATTTTCTGTATCACGCTGCATACCAGGCAATACATCATACTCCATACCAAAAAATACGTGTGCATTATTACCACCAGCATTCGTTAGTGGATCACGCGTATACTGAATAGACCAAATAACTTCGCTATTCGCTTCATTACCTTGTCTATGTACATTGGCAAAATCTGGCAATAATGTAATTCCATAATTAGAAATTACATTTTTCAAACTAGCAATTGCTTTGGCATAATCATCACCAGCTTTTGCTGCAGAAGTTGCTTTAGTCAAATAAACACGACCCAATAAATGCTCGGCTCCAGCACGTGTAATACGACCATAATCTGAAGAACGTGCTTTATTTTCTAAATCTGGCAATGCCTCCGATAAATCCTTGATGATTTGCGCATATTGGGCTGCTACTGTGCTACGCTTTACCACTTTAGTAGGTGCTAAAGTCTCGGTTAAACGCAAATCTACACCACCAAACAACTGAGTTAAAATAAAATAATGGTGCGCACGGATAAATTTAGCCTCAGCAATACGTTGTTTTTTAATTGACTCTGCTAAACCAGTAACTTTTGGTGCACGTTCAATAATCGCATTACATGTATTTATTCCTTGATAGAAATCATTCCAAACCTCTGCTATTTGACCATTACGCGTATCAAAATCCGTGGTATACGTATTCATAAACTTCCAACTACCATCCGCACCATTCTGATATGAATCTGTTCCAAAGATGGTCAGATTCATTCCACGTTCCGTTCCATACCAAGAACGCATAGTTGAATAAGCTGCACTTGTAGCGTCATTCAAACCTTTCGCTGTATTGATATAATCATTACCAATACGCGAAACAACATTCTCCGTTAGCAAATCGTTACATGATTGAGTACTCAAAGCAACTACTCCAATCAAACCAATATTTGCTAAAAAACTTAATTTTCTAAAAATTTTAAAGTTTTTCATATCTCTCTTATTTAAATAAGTTAATTAAAATTTAAGGTTCAATCCAAACGTTGTTACACTAGTTGCAGGCGATACGTTTGTGTTAACCTCACCACCACCAACGCCCTGCTCACCGTCCACGAAAGTTTCTGGATCAATACCTTTATATTTTTGACGATATTCAGCCAAAATCAATGGTTGTTGAATACTTGCGAAAATACGAACACTTTGCATCTTCAACTTCTTAGCTACATTATCAGGTAAATTATAACCGATGTTAATGTTACGAATCTTGAAGAATGAACCTTCGAAGTAGGTTAAAGAACTACCATACTTAGGGAACTCTTGCGTAACAACGGGTTGAGGGAACTCATTCGTTGGGTTGTTTGGTGTCCAATAATTCAGGTTTAAGTTATTGTAACGTCCTGCTAACTGGTTTACGTTATCGTGGAAACGGCTACGAATCAGCTGGCCAACACGCGCGAAAACAAAGAAAGAAAGATCAAATCCCTTGTACGTAAAACGGTTTGTCAAACCTGCCGTGAAGGCAGGAACAGCTGATCCTAAAATCTGACGATCATCTGCATTTATTTTGCCATCACCATTAAAATCTTCCACTTTAATTTGACCTACACGATCTCCAAATGCTTTCGCTGCATCTGCCTCATTTGATTGCCAAATACCTATTTTTTTGTAATCAAAGAATACACTTAACGGCTGGCCAATGAAACGTCCTGCTCCAATATCGTCTACTTTACCGTTTGCTAGAGAAACGATTGATTCTCTATTACGGTTAAAGATAAAATCAGATGTCCACTGGAAACCACCACGATCGACATTAACAGTATTCAAAGTTAATTCGATACCTGTGTTTTGAGTCTCACCTACGTTTGTCGTAAATCCACCAAAACCGATTGAAGTTGGAAGGGGTTGAGGTGCCAACAAATTCGTTGTATTGGTTACATAGTATTCAGCAGACCCTGAAATTCTTCCACGGAAAAAACTAAAGTCTAAACCAGCATTGGATGTAGTCGAAGTTTCCCAACGTAAATCCGGGTTACCAATAGAATTTGGACGATATCCAAATGCAGCTGTGTTATCCCAAGCATATGCCGTACGACCTAACAAAGCTTGCGTTTGGTATGGCGTAATCGCTTGATTACCAATCGCTCCCCAAGAAGCACGTAACTTCATTTGATCAATTGCAGCAATATTCTTAATAAATGGTTCTTCAGACAAGTTCCATCCTAACGCGAATGAAGGGAAAATACCAAATTTTGTATTCGCTCCAAAACGAGATGATCCGTCCATACGAACCGTTGCTGTAAATAAATATTTCTCTTTGAAGTCATAATTCACACGACCCATGTAAGAAAGCAATGTCCATTCGATCAAATCAGTATTGGCTCCCGTAATCTGATTTGCATCACCCAAGCGATGGTATGAAGCAGATTCAGCAGGAATACCATTTACAGAAATAGTCGTACGCTCATCACGATCACGCTGAATTGATTGCAAACCAGTCAGACTCAGATTATGCACATCTTTAAACTTCTTGTTGTACGTAACGATATTCTCTAAAGTCCAGTTAAACAAGAACTGCTCATTAATACTTCCCGTTGCATTACCACCACGGTTATTATTCGTAAATGCACCTATAAAACGACCTGCTCTACCTACAGTTAAATCAGGACCAAAGTTTACACGGTATTTCAACCCCTTGGCAATATCCCACTCACCATAAATGCTGTTAAATGTTCTATAACGCTTGTTCTCATCCACATTAACACCTGCTACTAGTTCAGAAAATGGATTTGTACGAAGACCATCATTCGTTGGCAAGAATACTAAATTTCCATTCGCGTCATATGGCTCTCCTAATGGATTTTCCTGCATAGCGCCTCCTAAAATATTTAGGTTTTCTCCATTACGAACAGAATTTACAATTAAGGTTGATAAACCGATTTTAATTTTATCGTTAATCTTATGATCTAGATTTACGCGGAAAGTGTATCGAGAGAAATCTTGCATTTTAACTACACCAATATCCTGGAAGAAGTTGGCAGAAATATTAAATGTCGTCTTCTCACTACCTCCTGAAACACCTACTTGATGACTTTGAATTGCACCAGGGCGTAACATACCACCTACATAATCCGTCGAACGACCTGAAGCTATACTTGCCAATTCACGCGGTTCAAAGATTTTAGCATCATCAGCTGCAGTAGCTGCTCCTAGAGGATATTGTCCTACAGCACGACGAGACTCACGCTTATATTCCGCAAATTGAGCACCATTCATAACACCAATCGTACCTAACTCTTGGTTCACACCATAATATGAATCTACTGAAACAACCGTAGATCCAGCCTTTCCACGTTTCGTAGTAATGATAACAACACCATTCGCACCACGCGAACCATAAATAGCAGTAGCTGAAGCATCCTTTAATACTTCCATCGAAACAATATCATTCGGGTTAATATCATCGATACCACTTGACAAAGGAATACCGTCAACCACATATAATGGATCATTTGACGCATTAAATGAACGTCTACCACGAATACGAATTTGAGGGCCGGCACCTGGTTTAGATCCTGGCTGAACTACGTCCACACCCGCTGCTCTACCTTGTAGGGCTTGACGTGCATTTGTAATCGGCAATTCTTGAATCTCTTTGGAACCTACTGAAGAAATAGCTCCAGTCATCTGACTCTTCTTTTGCGTACCGTAACCTACTACGACTACTTCAGTTAAGGCTTTTGTATCCGTAGCAAGTACCACATTAACCTGAGATTTATTACCTACAGGTATATCCTGTGAAATAAATCCTATAGAGGAGAAACTTAAAACAGCATTTCCACTAAGCGTAATTTTGTAATTTCCGTCTGCATCAGTAGAAGTACCTTTTGAAGTACCCTTAACAGCAACACTAACTCCAGGAACACCGGAACCATCATCAGAAGCTGTAACCCGTCCAGAGACCGTTCGATCCTGAGCAAGCATTTGAATTCCAATTAGCACAAAAAATAGGCTAAAAAGAACCTTGGAAAGTAATTGTTTTCTCATGGTATAAAATAATTTAGTTTAAGGTTTGCAAAGTAAAGTTAATTTGAGCCCACAACGCTTCGCATTCATTTTGGGTCAATGTTTTAGGGTTATTCTTATACAATTTACGCACATAACTAACTAGCAATCTGTTGTTTAGCCTGGCCCGAATAAATAATCTTCTGTGGTTAAACGTAGACATGTACTAAATGATAAGGTTTTATTTTACCTTATAAAGCAGTGCACATCCTTTTTATACTTAAAAAATTATAAAATATATACTATTTATACTAAGCCAATGCTTTAACCTGTAAACCTTCCTTCATGACACGCAAACCTCCAAAAATCAAATTGTAAACTGATTGTGGATTAATACGCATAGTACTAGAAATTTGATCCGTATCCATACTATGAAAGAAACGTAGTGAAATAGCTTCCCGCTGACGCTTACTCAATAAATTCATACAATCCTTTAATTGCTTGTTGGCAACTATTTCCTCTTCGTAACGAATCAACAAACTCTCTTGAGAATCCTCATCCTCCATGAAATCCTTGGTATAATTTACATGATGATTCATGTGCTTTAAATTAGTTTCCATGTGACGAATCAACTTACGTTTAATGGAGGCCATCAAATAAAATTTTACACTGGTCGTGGGACCAATCGAAGCATGATTCCGCCATAATTCAACAAATAAATCATGCAAACAATCTTTAATTAATTCTTTATCATTCGTTATTCCTAACGAATAGGAATACAATGGCTGCACAAAATGCTGATACAGCGTAGAAAAAGCAGATTGATCTCCTGACCGAAACTGATCCCAAACCTGAACTTCATCAATGGTTACATGCTTCTTTAACATAAAAACTAATTTGGACTATTTAATTAAAGCCTACTTCGTGATACTTAAAATTTGAATGGCCACTTTCTAATATAGCCAAGCTATTTATTAATTATCAAAGATTTTATTTAATTTTTTTCCGTAAACGTTTACGGAAACGTTTACAATTTTGAATTAGTCATTTAGAGGTCAAAATATTGAAAAAAATAAGTGCAACTTTGAAAAGTGTAACTAGTTCTAACAATTGTATTAATTGTAGTTCAGGAAAAATAACCCAATGAAAAACAAATTAAATGTAACGGATGCCTCACTATTGGTCATGGGATCCATGATTGGTTCAGGTATATTTTTGGTTAGTTCGGAGGTAGGACGACAACTCGTCTCTCCAATCTGGTGGATAGGCACCTGGATTCTTACTAGTTTTCTAACCGTAACAGGTGCCTATGCCTATGGTAAACTATCTGCCAAGTACCCTGCTACGGGTGGTCAATACATTTATTTAAAAGAAGCTTATAATCCATTAACAGGTTTTCTATTCGGCTGGACCACTTTTCTTGTCATTCAAACAGGAACAATTGCAGCCGTGGCTGTCGCTTTCGCCAGATACACTGGCTTTATATTTCCCAATATAATTACCGATATCCCGCTAATCGGAAACTACATTACCCCGCAACAAATGCTGGCCGCATTATTGATTGCCGTACTTACACTGGCAAACCTAAAAGGTATTTCATTCGCTTCGTTTATTCAAAATATTTTTACCATTACCAAGATTGGCGCTATCATTGCCATCGTACTCATCGGACTATACGTTGGCATATCTAATGACTGGATCCACTTCACCAATTTCTTTCAAGCCGGTAAAACATACAATGAAACAAGTAAAATCTTTGAAGATGTATCTACACCAGCGATGCTAACGCTTTTTGGCGCAGCTATGATCGGTCCCTTATTTTCATCTTCTGCTTGGAATAATGTCACTTTTGCGAGTCAAGATTTCGAACATCCACAAAAAACAATCGCCAAAGGACTCGTATATGGATCTGCTTTAGTTTGTTTATTGTATCTATTGACCAATCTCGCCTACTTAGGCATCATGCCACTACAGGGTGATCCGAATGGAAGCACGACCTACGCACGTGGAATCATGTTTGCGAGTCAAGACCGATTGGGGTCTGCTGCATTACAAACAGTGCTTGGTGATGTTGGCGCACTATTCATGGCCATTTTAATCATGATATCCACTTTCGGATGCAATAATGGGATCATCCTCGCAGGAGGCAGATTATTTGAAGCAATGGCCAAGGATAAACTATTTTTTGCCCAAGCGGCTGAAACAAATTCCAATGGGGCTCCAGCCTATTCACTCTGGATTCAAGGTATATGGGCTATCTTATTATGCTTTTCAGGATCTTACGGAAGTTTACTGGACTTCACCGTTTTCGCGATTTTACTATTTTATTTCTTAACGGTGCTCGCGGTATTTAACCAGCGTATCATGGGTGAAGCTTTGAAAATGGCCGATAAACTATTATTGGGCATTTATTTAATCATCCTTGTATTAATCGCAGGAAATTTACTGTATATGAAACCGGTACCATCTACGATTGGATTAATAATCGTGCTGTCTGGAATTCCTTTTTACTACTTTATGCGTAAAAATCAGCGCAATTGATTAGCAGAGAACCAATTGGCCAAATCATCGAACCAACGATCCGGAGTCGTTTTGTTCGTTAAACCAAACCCATGACCTCCTTTGGCGTATTGTACGTAATCTACCAATACACCATGTGAGGTAAGCTTCTCAATATAGGCCAACGAGTTTTTAACCGGTACCGCTTTATCATCAGCCGCATGCACTAAAAACGCGGGAGGTGTTTTAGCAGTAACCTGCTCCTCGTTAGAAAACATGTGAATTTGAGCTTCGGAAGGGTTATGACCAATTAAGCTTTGGCGAGAGCCGGCATGCGTATGATCTCTGAATGTAACAACGGGATAAATCAACAACTGAAAATCTGGTCGCAAATTTACCCCATCATTTACTCCAATGTAATCTGTCTCAAAATGAGTAGCCGCAGTCGCAGCTAAATGTCCTCCGGCTGAAAAACCCATAATGCCTACTTTCGATGGGTCTACATTCCAAGCTTTGGCATTATTTCGCACCGTTCTAATTGCTTGTTGGGCATCCTGCAAAGGCGCCAACTCCTTATTTACTTGATTAACATCATTAGGCAAACGATAATACAAAACCATCGCAGATACACCCATGTCATTAAACTTCTTAGCTATATCCGTTCCTTCATGCGAAGAAGCCAAAATACGATATCCTCCACCTGGACAAATAATAACAAAAGCCGTAGGGGTCTTACCTGCGTTGGGTGCTAAAAACAGGGTATAGGTCGGTATGGACACATTTGATATACGCGTAATGCCATCAGTGACCGCGGAAGAAACCAAGTTTGGAGCTTCTTTATAATTGGGAATTTTACCTGCATACAAATTAGTATCGCCTTGGGCATTAACAAAAAAAGAAGAAGTCATGGCGAACAGCGTTAGAATGACACATTTCATAAGCTTAAGGTTTAGATTTATCCGTTGTAATTAAAACAACTGCCAATAGTATACAAATACTTGCAAAAATTAAAATCGGATGTAGCGGTTCCTGCAAAATAAGGTATCCTAATATCAAAGCGATTAATGGGTTAACGTAAGTATACGTCGCAACTAAGGTCGCATCACAAGCTTTAGATAAAAATCCGAATAAGGAAAAACCGAGCATAGAGCCAATTAAGGCCAAATAAAAGAAAACACCAAAGGCCTTTACAGGCAACTCTGTCACGGAAAACGTACTTAAATCTCCATGCAAAGTACTGACAACCAATACAATCAAACCACCTGTAATCATTTGAATCGCACACACTTGCGTAAAGTGATACACATTTGCCTGCGTAAACTGAATACGAAAAACACCGTAATTCCATCCTAAAACAGCCACCGATAAAAAGCCGATGCCCATCAAAAATTCAGATTCTTTTCCAGCAATGGCCAAGGACTTTTGAGACATGAGCAATAAAATACCCACCAATCCGCCTACAGTTCCAATGATTTTTCGTGCATTGGGTTTACGACCTGATATCCAGAAAAAGATAACTAATAACATGGGACCAAGCGCCATGAACACCGATGAAAAACCAGAAGGAACAATTGTACCAGCTAAAGCCATAAAACCATTGCCCAACGTGATCAATAAAAATCCAGCTTGTAGATGTACTTTCCAGTGCTCTTTCGTCATTTTCTTCCAATGACCACCGGCTAAAGACCATGCCAATAATAAAATTCCAGCTGTCAGATTTCGCGAAAATGTGATCACCATCGGAGGCAGATACTCCAATAAAATACGGACGCTTAGAAAAGTTGACCCCCAAATCAAATACAATAACCCTAAGGATATCAGCACTTTAGGACTTAGTGTATTCGTGGGCTTCATATTATTCCGTTAATAAATCTGGTCTACGCTGCATGGTCCGTTGGACCGCCTGCTCGTGTCTCCATGCCTCAATCAATTTATCATTTCCTGAGCGTAATATTTCAGGAACATCCATACCTTGAAAAGAAGCTGGTCGGGTATACACAGGAGGAGCTAATAATCCATCTTGAAAAGAATCAGTTAAGGCCGACATCTCATCACCAATGGCTCCTGGAATTAAACGAATAATAGCATCTGCACATACAGCAGCAGCTAATTCACCGCCAGATAGCACGTAATCGCCAATGGATATTTCTTTGGTCACATATTTTTCACGCACACGCTCATCGATCCCTTTGTAATGTCCACAAATAAATATCATGTTGGTACACAGACTCAACTGATTCGCTAGTCCTTGTTTAAACACAAGCCCGTCTGGACTAAAGAAAATAACTTCATCATACGTACGCTCAGCCATCAAAGTATCCAAACATTTGGTTAATGGCTCAATAGCAATAACCATTCCTGCCCCACCCCCAAACGGGTAATCATCTACCTGCTTATGCTTCTTTTCGGAAAAGTCATGCAAATCATGAAGTACAACTTCAACTAATCCGGCATTTGCAGCACGCTTACAAATGGAATGTTCGAAGAAACTCGCCATTAAATTAGGCACTACCGAAATGATATCAATCCGCATCATAGGATTCATTCAAATAAACATCTAATAATCCATCAGGTAATCGACTATGTACGACTTTGGCTTGCTTATCCACCTTTGGAATAATTTCATCCAATAAAGGGATCAATACCTCATGGCCTTTATAAATCATAATCACCACATCCTGCGCACCCGTGGAATAAACTTCCTTTACTGTACCTAAAGTACCTAAAACTTCATCTTCTACTTGGTAATCAATGATTTCATGGTAATAAAACTGATCATCTCGTAGTTTTGGGAGCATTGCGATAGGCAGAAACAATTTTAAGCCAACCAGCTCGCGCGCCATATCCACAGAATCAATACCTTCCAGTGACATCAAATTCAAATTATCGCGAATCTGTAAATCATCTATAAAATAAGGTACCATTTCATTACCGCGCTGAACAAACACTGCATCCAATTCCTCATATTCATATGGATCATCTACATCCAAAAATACATGTACAGCTCCCTTCAAACCATGTGGTTTTGAAATGGTTCCTAATTCAAAATATTCGGTCTTTGCCATAGGTACAAAAAAAAATCATACAAACTTGAAGACCAAATTTGTATGATTCTTTACAATTTTAAAAATTATTCTGCTGCTGGAGCTTCCTCAGCTGCTTCTTCTGCTGCTGGAGCTTCTTCAGCTGCTTCTTCTGCTGCTGGAGCTTCTTCAACCGCTGCTTCTGCTGCTGGAGCTTCCTCAGCCGCCGCTTCAGCTACTGGAGCTTCTTCAACTGCTGCTTCAGCTACTGGAGCATCTTCTATTTCTTCTTCATCTGTAGCATTGATTGCTTCTACTACGCTAGCTACTAAAGCCTCATCAGCTACTTTATTCTTAGCCAAAATAGACTCAGCACGCGCATTTGAAACTTTAGTCTCAGCCTCTAAACGAGATGCCTTAGATTTTGCTTTCGATTGAGCAATCTTCGTAGCATTCGCTTCGATAGACTTCGCTTTTTCTACTTTCCAAGCCTCAAATTTAGCATCTGCTTGCTCTTGAGTTAACGCACCTTTAATTACACCTACTTGTAAGTGCTTTGCGTATAAAATACCTTTTAAAGAAAGAATCGCACGAACCGTATCTGTTGGTTGTGCACCATTCATAACCCATTGAATCGATTGTTTTTCATTCAATACGATTGTTGCTGGATTTGTGTTAGGATTGTATGTTCCAAGTTTCTCTACAAACTTACCGTCACGAGGCGCACGCGCATCAGAAACGACTACATCAAACATTGCTAACTTCTTGCGTCCACGACGCGCTAATCTAATTTTAACAGCCATTATACATGGGTTTGTGAGGGATCTCGTCCCTCGGGTTTATAAAAATGTCTGCAAAAATACGATTTTCTGCCAACAATACAAACAAAGAAAATGAGAAAATAAATCGATAAGCCGAATTCTGTAAGTAGGTTTCCCTACCCTCTTATCATTTATCTTGGTGTTTCATCACTAAAACACTCTAGCAATCTACCCACTGACATCGGACGAGCAACCCTTTTGTCTTGCGACAGTCAGCCTATTTGATCTTGCAACGCGTGAGGTTTACCTAAGCCTAATTTGTCACCAAACTAGCGGTGGGCTCTTACCCCACCTTTTCACCCTTACCCCGAAAGGCGGTAATTTTCTGTGGCACTTGCTGTAGAATCCTAGAATTCCCCTTCCTGTTAGGAAGCACACTGCTCTATGTTGTTCGGACTTTCCTCTTTAAAAAAGCGATAAGATGATTTATTTTCTCGATGCAAAAGTACAACTATTTACGGAGCGTCCAATCTCCTGATATCCTACCTAATACCAGAACGGTATCCTGAGTATAATGAATCGACTCTAAATGCATACGAATATTTGCTCCTTGAACACCTTGGAAATCTGTGGGAAGCCGACTAACCAACTGGTCGGCCCGCATCCGTTGACCATGTATACTATTCGTAATTTTACGTTTAATACTATTGGAGAATAACGATTTTATCAATCCCATCGACCCTAATTCCATCGAATTAACTTGGATTCCAATCGCATCATCCTCCATCAAAACAGGTACAAAATGAATACGCATCCGTGACGCATTCCGATCTACTACCTCACATTCAAACTCCTGCTGTTGAGAATTAATCTTTAAAGCTACTTGGGAGATATCGGTTTTCAGTTGGCTTGTCAACATACCCCGAATTTCATCCAACGTCATATATACACCAAAGGCCACCGAATTATCAACAACATTTAAAGGTTTTATAATAGGTTTTACCGACCGAGCTGCCAAATTTGCCCCTACTTGTAAACGAGTTTGAATCACCAAATCGCCTTGTAAACCAAGCTGCGCGAATTGCAAATCATGTAAATCCACTGCAAGTGAACTCATATTTAGCCCTTTGGGCAAAACAATCCCCGACCCAAAAATGCTATTCATTTTATCTGGAAGAATCCATTGATTCAGTTGGCTTTTTAGTTCCGAAGCTAGTAAGGGATATTTAGGGATTAACAATTGGTCAACTACACCTCCTACTTGAACTGGAAAACCCAATACCTTAACACTTGGCTTTTCTGTCCATTGATTATTCAATTGCACATCATCAATTTGGTAGTTGCCAAAAGATTTTCCTTGCAAATGCAAGCTGATACCAGCGATGGATTTAGCATTGAGAACACCGGCTGAAATCCCAGCAATTTGCGGTTTAGCTTCCCATTTCATTGGAAAAACAACTTGCAATTGATTTGCACCGATTAGCTTATAACGAATAGATTGCTCCAAAGTTCCCGAATAAGGAAAACCTAAAGAACTCGTCTCGTTAGCCGAAATAACGCGTTGACCTACGCGCAAAAATCGACCAAACAAACTATCATAACTAATAAACGTTTTGACACGAATCGTAGAAAGCGCTGGCTCTGACAATTGGGATTTATACTGTGCAACCACTCCTTTTGGCTGCGGAATGGATTTGCAACCCGCAACAAAGAGCACAAGAAATAGAAAAAAATACCGCATAAAATCAGAAAAAAAGCCTCAATCTCACGAAGAAATTGAGGCTACAGATAAGTCAATAAATCCTAGGTATACAAACCTCCATTCACATGAATCGTTTGACCCGTTACATAAGTTGATAAATCGGAACCTAAACATAGACACACATCAGCCACCTTTTACGCATCTCCCCCACGCTTTAACGGAATTGCCTTCTTCCACTCTTCGATGGCAGCCTCGTTTAATTCCTCAGTCATCTCTGTTTCAATAAACCCTGGTGCTATCGCATTACAACGAATGTTACGCGAACCTAATTCC
>JACCDU010380582.1_pt1 | contig 19351 bp, 18 predicted proteins | sample 7446081 | NCBI WGS metagenome assembly JACCDU01 (sample SAMN15323447, study PRJNA562643) | freshwater metagenome | isolation source: river surface water | place: USA:Blue River Watershed | collected 2017-08-17
AGCCATGTCATGGATTTGCAACTGCTGGACTTTGATTGCAGCGAAGACGCCGAAGGCGTCGTCTGCTGGGATGCCCTGGCACAACCCGCCGCCCGCCACACGCACGCTTTGCTGCAAGAGGTGTCGCAGGTGCTGGGCTGGGCACACGGCTTGGGCCGCCCAGGCCCAGGTCCGCTGGAAGACGGTGCCGACTGGGACTTTGATGTGCAGGTGCGCCTGCTCGGCCCCGGCAGTACTGCAGCCCATGCCCACTGGAACCCCGCACAGCGGGTCCTGCAGATTTCACCGCAGCCCGGTGCCGACCAAAGCCTGGTGCTGAGCCTGAGCCTGAGCGGCACACCGGGCTTTGCCCACGCCTTTCGCGCACACTGGAACGCCCCATGAACACCCCCCCCGACACCACCGGGCGCCCTGCCCCGGTCAACTTTGTACAGGCCCTGAAGTTCTGGTTCTGGCTGGGCTGCGTCAGCTTTGGCGGCCCGGCGGGACAGATCGCGCTGATGCACGAAGAACTGGTGGTGCGCCGCCGCTGGATTTCTGAAAAGCGCTACCTGCACGCGCTGCACTACTGCATGCTGCTGCCCGGCCCCGAAGCCCAGCAACTGGCCACCTACACCGGCTGGCTCATGCACGGCACGCGCGGCGGCATTGCAGCCGGTGCACTGTTTGTTCTGCCATCGCTGGTGCTGTTGATCGTGTTGAGCTGGGCCTACACCGTGTGGGGCCAACACCCCTGGGGGCAGGCGCTGCTGTGGGGCCTCAAGCCCGCTGTGACGGCGCTGGTGCTGCAAGCCGTGCACCGCATGGCCAAGCGCACGCTCAAAGGCCGCTGGCTCTGGGCGCTGGCTGCGGCCTCTTTGGTGGGTACGCTGGCCGGTGTGGGTTTCCCGTGGCTGGTGGCCGCCGCTGCGCTGGTGGGCTGGGCCATGACACGCCAGCGCCCCATGCAAAGCACTGCACACGGCCACGCCGGTGCAGCGCCAGAAGCCACAACGGCCCTGATCGACGACCACACCCCCACACCCGAACATGCACGCTACACCACCGGCCGATTGCTGCGCACATCGGGCACAGGCCTGGCCCTCTGGGCGTTCACGCTGGGCGGCTTGGCCCTCTGGTTGGGCGCGGGTCACACGCTGGTGCGCATGGGCGGCTTTTTCACCGAAGCGGCGCTGCTGACCTTTGGCGGTGCCTACGCGGTGCTGCCCTATGTGACGCAGGCGGCGGTGTCACAGTTCGGCTGGCTCAGCGCCACACAAATGATGGACGGCCTGGCCCTGGGCGAGACCACACCCGGACCGCTCATCATGGTGGTGGCCTTTGTCGGCTTTCTGGGTGGACACGGTCAGGCCCTGTTGGGCGATCCGCTGCTGGGCGGCATCGCAGCCGCGTGCGTGGTCACCTGGTTCACCTTCTTGCCCTCTTTCATCTTCATCCTCGCAGGGGGGCCGCTGGTCGAATCGAGTCGGCATGTGCCCACCCTGACCGGACCACTGCAAGCCATCAGCGCGGCGGTGATTGGCGTGATGCTGCAACTGGCGGGCACCTTCGCGTGGCACACGGTCTGGCCCACAGGGCAATGGACCCAAGCTGACTGGCCCGCATTGGCGCTCACGGCATTGGCCGCGTGGCTGCTGATTGCACGGCAGTGGCCGGTGATGCGGGTGCTGGCCGTTTGTGTGGTGGTGGGGATGGGGGTGCAGTGGGTGTGAGGTTGGGTTCGTTCAGCGCTTAGCCGAGTGTCGGCTTTAGGCTGAACGGAGTCACTTGGGGACGGAGGTGATGAGCGATAGCGAGGGGCACCAGCGGTCATTCAGTGATCGACCAAGCGAGCGACCGCTTCACCTGAATCGACCCGGATCTACTAGACACTTCCGAGCCGTTGGGATTGACGTTTTTCGAACTCTACCGGAGAAACGCCACCAGACGTGTTGTGGCGGCGCTTGGGGTTGTAGAACATCTCAATGTAATTGAAGACATCTGCACGGGCATCTTGCCGGGTCAGGTAAATCTGGCGGCGAATCCGCTCGCGCTTGAGCAACTGGAAGAAGCTTTCAGCCACCGCGTTGTCATGGCAATTGCCACGCCTGCTCATACTGCTGACCAGGTTGTGGTCCCGCAAGAAACCCTGCCAGTCATGACCCGTAAATTGACAGCCCTGGTCGGAATGCACCAGCACCGTATCTTTGGGTTGCCTGCGCCACAGCGCCATCAGCAAAGCATTGAGCACCAGATCAGTGTCGATGCGGCTGCCCATGGACCAGCCAATGACCTGGCGCGAGAACAGGTCAAGCACCACCGCCAGGTACAACCACCCCTCATGGGTGCGGATGTAGGTGATGTCTGTGACCCACGACTGGTTGATCCTATCGGGCGTGAACTGTCGGTTCAAATGGTTGGGGGCTACCACTGCGGGCTTGCCTCCCCGGCCACCGGCACGGCGGCGATAGCCCGTTTGTGAGCGGATGCCCTCGCGGCGCAGCAGTCTGGCCACGCGGTGTTTACCGCAACGCTCTCCCAGATCACGCATGTCCAGTGTCAGCTTGCGGTAGCCATAGACGCAGCCGCTTTCCAGCCAAGCTTGCTTGAGCAAGCCCAGCAGCCGCTGGTCATCGTGCACCTTGTCGCTGATCGGTTGATTCTTCCAGGCGTAGTAACCACTGGGATGCACGTCCATGACCGTGCACAGCCGCCGAACACCATGGGCTTTCTCATGGCGCTCAATGAACGCGTACCTCACCCGGACTGCTTGGCAAAGTACGCTGCGGCCTTTTTTAAGATGTCGCGCTCCTCGGTCACTCGCTTGAGTTCAGACTTCAGGCGTCGCAACTCCTCGGTCTGTGACAGTTGCTCCTGCCGCTGACCCGGGGGCAGTTGCCGCTCCTTCATCCACTTGTACAGGCTGTGGGTGCTGACCCCAAGCCTGGCAGACACCTCGGCTACCGGGTGACCCCGCTCAACAATCTGGCGGACCGCTTCGATCTTGAATTCTTCTGGAAATCGCTTTTGATTCATGGCACCTCCTATTAGGCCTCAGGTTTGAGGCTCGAAGGTGTCTACGGGTTCCGGGTCGATTCATTGAATCAAGCTCTCAAAGACTGATCTCGGATGGGGCATAGGGCTCTGTTGCCGTATGTCGATAACTTCTTGCCGTGCCTGGCCCATGAGTTACTAAAGACTGTCTGATGAGGCTGTCCTCGGTCAGCAGCAAATTGACGGCAGCAACCGCTGCTCAGCAGCCAGTGAACGACAAGTGATCAATACCCCAGCACAACTTACTCCACCGTGATCTTCTCGTCCTTCACGATCTTGGCCATCGCCGGGATTTCGGCTTTGAGCCAATTGCCAAACTCCGCCGGGCTCATGCCTGAAGGCTCTGCGCCCAGCGTGGTCAGGCGTTCGCGCACTTCGGGCATGGCGGTGATGCGTTGCACTTCGGCGTGCAGTTTGTCGATCACCGCTTTGGGTGTGCCCGCCGGGGCCAGCAGGCCCTGAAAACTGCCGGTCAAAAAGCCCGGCAGGCTTTCGGCCACGGTGGGGGTGTCGGGCATTTGTGCGTTGCGCTTGGCACTGGATATGGCGATCAGTTTGATCTTGCCCGCCTTCACATGCGGGTAGGTGGCGACCATGCCGTTGAACATGACGTCCACCTGGCCGCCGATCAAGTCGGTGATGGCTTGTGCGCCGCCTTTGTAGGGCACATAGCCCCACTCGATGCCGCTGCGCTGCGCGTACATGACGCCCGCCAAATGCGATGCGCTGCCCATGCCTGCCGCCACCGCGTAGTTGAGCTTGCCCTTTTGCGCTTTGGCGTAGGCCACCAGCTCGGCGGGCGTGTTGGCGGGCACCTTGGTGCTCACGGCCAGCAGGTGCGGTGAATAAGCCACCATGGCCACAGGCGCAAAGTCGTTGGCCACGTTGAAGGGCAACTTGAACAAGGCCGGGCTGATGACCAGGTTGCCCACGTCCATCAGCACCAGGGTGTGGCCATCGGGCACAGACTTGGCCACCGCGTCGGCGCCCAGGTTGCCGCTCGATCCGGGTTTGTTTTCGATGACCACCGGCTGGCCCCAGCTTTCGGTCATCTTCTGCCCCAAGATGCGGGCCAGCACATCCGACGTGCCGCCTGCCGGGAAGGGCACCACGATCTTGATGGGCTTGGCGGGCCAGGTCTGCGCCGCCACCGGCAAAGCGATGGCCGTCAGCGCTGCGCTCAGGGCGATGGTGAAAAAGCGTTTGTTCATGTGGGTCTCCTCGTGTCTTTTGCGCTCAGCGCACCATGCAAGGCCGTTTGTTGTCGAATGTCCAGCCGGGAATCAAATACTGCATGGCCTGCGCGTCGTTGCGTGCGCCCAAGCCGTGTTGCAGATACAGCTGGTGCGCTGCTTCGACTTTGACCATGTCCAGCTCGATGCCCAGGCCCGGCTTCTTGGGCACTTGCACCATGCCGCCCACGATCTGCAGCGGCTCTTTCGTCAGGCCCTGGCCGTCTTGCCAGATCCAGTGGGTGTCAATGGCCGTGACCTTGCCCGGTGCGGCAGCGGCCACATGGGTGAACATGGCCAGCGACACGTCGAAGTGGTTGTTGGAGTGCGAGCCCCAGGTCAGGCCCCAGTCGCGGCAGGTTTGCGCCACGCGCACGCTGCCCGCCATGGTCCAGAAATGCGGATCGGCCAGCGGGATGTCCACGCTTTGCAAGCTCAGCGCATGCACCATCTGGCGCCAGTCGGTGGCGACCATGTTGGTGGCTGTGGGCAGGCCGGTGGCGCGGCGGAACTCGGCCATCACCTCTCGGCCACTGAAGCCCTGCTCTGCACCGCAAGGGTCTTCGGCATAAGCCACCACGCCGTGCATGTCGCGCATCAGGCGGATCGCGTCTTTGAGCGACCAGCCGCCATTGGGGTCGAGCGTGATGCGCGCCTGCGGAAAGCGTTCGTGCAGCGCACGGATCGCATCGACTTCTTCCTCGCCACGCAGCACGCCACCCTTGAGCTTGAAGTCGTTGAAGCCATAGCGCTCATAGGCCGCTTCGGCCAGGCGCACGATGGCTTGGGGCGTCATGGCTTCTTCGTGGCGCACGCGGAACCAGGCGTTGTCGGCATCGGGCTCGCTCGCGTAAGGCAGGTCTGTTTTCTTTCGATCACCCACGTAGAAGAGATAACCCAGCATCTCCACCGCATCGCGCTGCTGGCCTTCGCCCAACAAGGCGGCCACGGGCACGTTGAGGAACTGGCCCAACAAATCCAGCAAGGCCGACTCGACAGCGGTCACAGCGTGCACCGTGGTGCGCAGGTCAAAGGTCTGCAGGCCACGCCCACCGGCATCGCGGTCGGCAAAGGTCTGCTGCATGCGCTGCAGCACGGCCAGGTGGCTGCCCAATGGCTGGCCGATCACGAGTTCGCGGGCGTCTTCGAGTGTCTTGCGGATGGTTTCGCCGCCGGGCACTTCGCCCACGCCGGTGTGGCCCAGGCTATCGGTCAGCACCAGCAGGTTGCGGGTGAAAAACGGCGCGTGCGCACCGCTCAGGTTGAGCAGCATGTCGTCACGCCCGGCCACGGGGATGACGCGCATGGCGGTGATGACGGGGGTGGATGCAGTAGTCATGTCAATCTCTCGAAAAAATCAATCATCAGCAAGGACGGCCCTGGCGCTGCACCAGCCAGGCGGGCATGTCCTGCAAAGACACAGGGCGCAGGAAACGGTCCATGGCCGCATCGCCCACCGAGGTGGTCATGGGCTCGGTCGACGATGGCCAAGGGCCGCCGTGCTGCTGCGCAGCTGTGACGGCCACGCCCGTGGGCACACCGGCAAACAGCACGCGACCGGCAATGGCCGTGGCACCGCGCACCAGGCGGCGCACTTCGGGCGTGTCTTTGTCCGCGCCCCAGAAGGTCACCGTGAGCGTGCCGCCCACGGTCTGCAGCACCTGCAGGGTCTGCTGCACCGAATCGGTCCAGACGATCAGGCTGGCGGGGCCAAACACTTCTTCTTGCAGCTGATGGTCGGCCATGAAGGTAGCGGCATCGACTTCGGCCAGGAAAGGCTTGGGAGCAATGTCGGGCACAGGGTTGTTGAGCAAGGCCTTGGCACCAGCAGCGAGCTGCTTGGCCGTGCCCGCATCCAGCGCCTGGCGCATGCCTTGGGTCAGCATGGCGTGCGGCTGGATGGCCTTGAGCGCTTCGGTCAGTGCCGCTACAAAGGCCTGGCTTTCAGGGCTGCGCTGCAAGACCAGCAAGCCGGGGTTGGTGCAAAACTGGCCGCAACCCAAGGTGATGGAACCGGCCAGGGTCTGCACCAAAGCGTCGCCGCCTTTTTGCAAAGCCTCAGGCGTCGCGATGACCGGGTTGATGGAGCCGAGTTCGCCATAGAACGGGATCGGACGCGGACGGGCGCGTGCGGTATCGCGCAGCGCCGCGCCGCCACGGGTGGAGCCGGTGAATGCACCGGCTGCGATGGTGGGGTGCTGGACCAGCGCCACACCGACTTGGCTGCCTGCGCCCTGCACCATCTGGATCAGGCCTTCGTGCAAGCCCAGTGCAGCGAGGGTTTGGCGCGCCAGCTGATACACGCGGGCCGAAGTGTGCAAATGACCCGAGTGGGCCTTGACCACCACACTGCAACCGGCTGCCAGGGCAGAAGCGGTGTCACCACCCAGCACCGAAAACGCGAACGGGAAGTTGCTGGCCGAGAACATGGCGACCGGACCCAACGGCACGCGCACGCGCATCATGGCCGGGTGGCCTGCAGGCGGTGCACCCGCCACGGCCGGGTCGTCGGTGAACGCAAAAGCGCCACCGCTTTGCGCGATGGTGGCAAAGCGGCGCAACTGAAAGGCTGTGCGGTCCAGCTCGCCGTTCAGGCGGGGCAAGCCCAGACCTGTTTCGGCATCGGCCAGCTCGACGAGTTTTTCGCGGTCCTGCTCCAGTGCAGCGGCCAGGGCGTTGAGCAAGTGGGCGCGGCTGACGCCGTCACTGGCTTGCCAGCCATCAAAAGCCTCACCGGCTTTGTCGATGGCCGTGTTCAATTCGGCGGTGGTGGTGGCGGGCAAGGCCGCGCCATAGGCCTGGCCAGTGCGGGCGTTGAAGGATTGGAGAGTGGACATGTTGTACTGCAGATAAAAAAAGAAATCGGGTCAGGCCGTGGCCTCGAAACTGGCGGTGGTCCAGCGGCGGGCTTGCTCGCTGATCGACACACCCAGGCCTGGCAAAGTCGGCACCAGCATGCGGCCGTCTTGGATCTGGATGCGCTCGTTGAACAAGGGTTCTAGCCATTCGAAGTGCTCGACCCAGGGTTCGGTCTTGTAGTTGGCGGCCAAGTGGATGTGCAGCTCCATCGCAAAGTGCGGGGCCAGCATGACGCCTGCGTGCTCGGCCAGCTGCGCAATCTTGAGGAAAGGCGTGATGCCGCCCACGCGGGGGCCATCGGGCATCAGGTAATCGGCGGCGCGGTGACGGATCAGGTCCCAGTGTTCCTGCACGCTGGTCAGCATCTCGCCCGTCGCAATCGGGGTGTCGAACTGCGCGGCCAGTGCGGCATGGCCTTCGTGGTCGTAGGCGTCCAGCGGCTCCTCGATCCAAATCAGGTTCATCGGCTCCAGGCGGCGGCACATGCGCTGCGCGGTCGGGCGGTCCCATTGCTGGTTGGCGTCCACCATGATCGGGAAACGCTCACCCAGGTGCTGGCGCACGGCGCTCACACGCTCGATGTCCTTGTCGCAATCGGGTTGGCCCACCTTGAGCTTGATGCCGCCAATGCCTTTGGCCACCGAGGCCGAGGCGTTGACCAGCAGCTGGTCCAGCGGCGTGTGCAGAAAACCGCCCGAGGTGTTGTAGCAACGCACGCTGTCGCGGTGCGTGCCCAGCAGCTTGGCCAGAGACAATCCAGCGCGTTTGGCTTTCATGTCCCACAGGGCCACATCGAATGCGCCGATGGCCTGCACAGACAGGCCGCTGCGGCCCACCGAAGCGCCCGCCCAGCACAGCTTGTCCCAGAGCTTGGCAATGTCGTTGGGGTCTTCGCCGATCAAGACCGGTGCAATTTCCTTGGCGTGCGCGAACTGGCCGGGGCCGCCCGCACGCTTGGAGTAGCTGAAACCCACGCCCTCGGCGCCATCGTTCGTCTTGATCTCGACGAACAGGATGGCGATTTCGGTCATCGGCTTTTGGCGGCCGGTCAGCACCTTGGCGTCGCTGATCGGATTGGCCAGCGGCAGCGTGCAGGCGCTGACGCGGACCCAGGAAATGGCATCGCTCATGTCCTGCTTTCTTTATTGAGGCTTGATGCCCGCGGTCTTGATCACACGCGTCCACTGGTCCAACTCGGACTTGACGAACTCGGTGTACGGTTTGCTGCCCAAGGACGGGATCACGAAACCCGTCGAAGTCAAACGTTGCTTGAAGTTGGCCGATTGCATGGCCTGGGCCATGGCCGCTTCGAGCTTGTCGACAATGGGCTGAGGCGTGCCCTTGGCCACCGACAGGCCCGACCACGACAAGGCCTCAAAGCCTTTGTAGCCGGACTCGGCAATCGTCGGCACGTCGGGGTAGAGCGCATTGCGTTCCTTGCTGGTCACGGCCAGGGCACGCAGCTTGCCCGCCTTGACGTGCGGCAGCGCCACGTCCTGGTTCAGAAAGATCATGGGGATGGTGCCCGCCAGCAAGTCGTTGAGCATGGGGCCGCCGCCACGGTAGGGAATGCCGGTGAGGAACACGCCCGTGGTCTGCTTGAACAACTCCATGGCCATGTGACCGGAAGCCGCGTGGGTGAAGCCATAGTCCAGCTTACCGGGGTTCTTCTTGGCGTAATCCACCAGCTCCTTCACCGTCTTGAAAGGTTGGGAGGGGTGCACCAACAGGACGTTGGGGCCTGAGTGCACCTGAGTGAGGTGGATGAAGTCGGTCAGTGAGTTGTATTTCAGGTTGGGGTCCAGACCGTGGGCCACGGCATTCTGGCCCACACCGGTCTGGATGATGGTGTAGCCATCGGCCGGCATCTTGACTGCGCGGTCGGTGCCCACCACGCCACCAGCACCGCCAATGTTTTCGACCACCACGGGCTGCTTGAGCACCTTGCCCAGCTCTTCGGCCATCAGGCGACCCATCACGTCGCTGGTGCCGCCGGGCGGGAAAGCGACGATCAGTTTGATCGGCTTGTTGGGGTAGTCGGCTTGTGCGAAGGCTGGGCTTTGGCTGAGCATGCCCAGACCGGTCAGTCCGATCGCGAGCAGCAGTTGGCGTTTTTTCATCATGCTTGTCTCCTAGTTGTCGAGGGTCAATTAAAAAGATCGTGGGTACTTCAGGTGATCGGTGCGGGGTTGAACAACACCAGCGCGTTGTGCAGCTTCCAGTGCTCGGCCCAGGTTCGTTTGCCACTGGCGGTTTCCAGCAACATGCGAAACAACGCCCAGCCTGCTTCTTCGATGGTCATGTCGCCATCGGCGATCTGGCCGGCATTGAAATCCATCAGGTCGTGCCAGCGGCGCGCCAGGTCGCTGCGCGTGGCGACCTTGACCACCGGGCAGGCCTGCAGGCCATAGGGCGTGCCACGACCGGTGGTGAACACGTGCACATTCATCCCCGCCGCCAGTTGCAGCGTGCCGCAGATGAAGTCGCTCGCAGGCGTGGCGGCAAACACCAAGCCTTTTTGGTCGGCCTTGAGTTTGTCGCCGGGCGCGAGCACGCTGGCAATGGCGCCGCTGCCGCTCTTGATGATCGAGCCCATGGCTTTTTCGGCGATGTTGGACAGGCCCCCGGCCTTGTTGCCCGGCGTGGTGTTGGCGGTGCGGTCCACACGGCCCCGGTCGAGGTACTGGTCGTACCAGCCGAGTTCGCGCACCACGTCTTGGGCGACTTGTGGCGTGGCCGCGCGGCTGGTGAGCTGCTCCACGGCGTCGCGCACCTCGGTGTTTTCCGAAAACATCACGGTGCCGCCTGCGCGCACGATCAGGTCGGCCATATAGCCCACCGCCGGGTTGGCGGTCACGCCCGAAAACGCGTCGCTGCCGCCGCACTGCACGCCCACCACCAGGGCGCTCGCAGGCACAGTCTGGCGCTTGCGCGCGTTCAGGCGTTCGAGGTGCGGCTTCGCATGCGCCAGCACGTTGTCGATCATGGACATGAAGCCCACATGCGCATCGTCTTGCAGACACACCAGGTCAGGCCCCTGCTCTGCTTCGCGTCCCATCGTGTCATCACTGTGGATCGGAAAACTGCCGGGTGGCAACAAGCGCGAGGGCTGCAGCTTTTCGCAGCCCAGGCTCACCACCATGACCTCGCCACCAAAGTTGGGGTTGAGGCTGATGTTTCGCAGGGTGCGGATCGGAATTTCGGCGCCCGGCGCGTCGATGGCCACGCCGCAGCCGTAGCTGTGTTCGAGCCCCACCACGCCATCTACATTCGGATACAGGGGCAGCAACTCGCGCTCGATGCGGTCGACTGCCACCTTGAGCACGCCGGCCACGCACTGCACCGTGGTGGTGATGGCCAGCAGGTTGCGCGTGCCGACCGAGCCGTCGGCGTTCACATAGCCCTCGAAGGTGTAACCGTCCAGCGGTGTCCAGGCCGGTGCAGGCTGGGTGGCCATGGGCAGGCCTTGCAATTCGCGTGCAGGAGGAATGTCCAGCAGGCGCTCGTGCACCCAGCTGCCCGCTGCAATCGCTTCGCGGGCAAAGCCCACCGGCACGTTGTAACGCAGCACGGCCTGGCCAGCGGCGATGTCTTTCAGGGCCACCTTGTGGCCTTGCGGGACCTTGTCACGCAAAGTGATGCCAGTGGCCGGGCCGCCCTGCATGATGGTGCCTGCGGGCAGGCCGCCATCGTTGGCGATGATGGCCACGTTGTCGTCCGCATGCATGCGGATGGCGAGGGGTCGGATGGGGTTGCTCATGTTCAATAACGAGGTTGTTTGCCCGTGAACGATGGGTCGTATTTGCGCATCTGCCCCAAGTCATCACGGTTGCGGATGCCGCAGTGCAGCCAGTTGTCATGTAAACGGGCCAGCGCTTCGCGGTCGATGCGCACGCCCAGGCCCGGGCCACGCGGCACGCGCAGACTGCCGTCTTCAAACTGGAGGCGACCGCCCTGCACGATTTCTTCGTCCTGCCAGGGGTAGTGTGTATCACAGGCATAGGACAGGTGCGGCACCGAAGCGGCCAAGTGCGTCATCGCGATCAGGCTGATGCCCAGATGCGAGTTCGAATGCATGGACAGGCCCATGTCAAAGGTCTGGCACAGGCGCGAGAGCTGCTGCGTGGTGCGCAGGCCACCCCAGTAGTGGTGGTCACTGAGCACGATGCGCACCGGGCAGCCCAGGCGCACGTTGTCGGCGAATTCTTTGTAGTCGGTCACGACCATGTTGGTGGCCAGCGGCACATCACACTGGCGTGCAATCTCGGCCATGCCGTCCAGGCCCGGCGCTGGGTCTTCGTAATACTCCAGCACGCCGCGCAGCTGCTCCACCACCTTCAGGCTGGTGGCCACGGTCCAGTTGGCGTTGGGGTCGATGCGCAGTGGTGCGCCCGGAAAGGCCTTGGCCAGCGCCAGCATGGCGGCCACTTCTTGCTCGGGCGGCAAAGCGCCGGCCTTGAGCTTGATGCTCTTGAAGCCGTACTGATCGATCATGCGGCGCGCCTGCGTCACCACCTGCTCAGGCGCAATGCCCTCGCCAAACGGATCAGGGCTGTAGGGTTTGCCGATGTGCTCGGCGTACTTGAAGAACAGGTATGCACTGAAAGGCACCGCATCGCGCGCTGCACCGCCCAGCAGGTCCACCACCGGCGCGTTGGCCAGCTGCCCTTGCAGGTCCAGCATGGCCACTTCAAACGCGCTGACCACCTTGGCCACGTTCTTGGACACGTGCGTGCCTGGGGCCAAGGAGATTTGTTCGCCCAAGAATCCAGACGTGTTACCCGCCGGCTGCACCAAGGCCTGCACACGGGTTTCCATCGCATTCAAGTCCCAAGGCGACAGGCCTTGCAAGGCCGGCGCAGCCTTGGCCAGCACGTCGAGCATGGACTGGTCGCCATAGGTCTCGTTGATGCCCACAAGGCCAGAAGCGGTCTCGACCTCGATGATCGAGCGCAGCGCCCAGGGCTCGTGGATGCCGGCTGCGTTGAGCAGCGGCGGGTCACGGAACGCGATGGGCGTGACGCGGATGTGGCGGATGGCGTGGGAGGTCATGCAGTGCTGCGCTGGATCAAATCACTGAGGGCCCAAAGACTTGATCAAAGCGGCAAGCGCTTCCATCTCGGCGGGCTTGAGGTCGGTCAGCGGTGCGCGCACCGGACCGGCATCGTGGCCGACCAGCTTGGCACCGGCTTTGACGATGCTGACGGCGTAACCAGGCATCTTGTTGCGGATGGCCAGGTAGGGCATGAAAAATTCACGCAGCAGCTTGTGCTGCGTGGCCATGTCGTCCTTGGCGACCGCGTGGTAAAAATCCATCGCGGTCTTGGGGATGAAGTTGAACACCGCTGACGAATACACCGGCGTGCCCAGCGCCTTGTAGGCGGCGGCGTACACCTCGGCGGTGGGCAAACCGCCCAGGTACGCAAAACGATCGCCCATCTTCATGTAGATCGATGACATCAGTTCGATGTCGCCAATGCCGTCCTTGAAGCCGATCAGGTTGGGGCAGCGCTCAGCCAGGATGGCCAGCGATTCGGGCGTGAGTTTGCAGACGTTGCGGTTGTAGACGATCACGCCAAACTTGACGCTCTTGCAAACCGCTTCGACGTGGGCGATCAGGCCTTCCTGGCCAGCTTCGGTCAGGTAATGCGGCAACAGCAAAATGCCATGGGCACCGGCACGCTCGGCTTCTTGTGCGCACTGGATGGCAAAGCGCGTGGGACCGCCGGCACCGGCAATGATCGGCACCTTGCCGCGGCAGGTGTCGACTGCAGTCTTGATGATCTCTGGGTATTCGTCACCCGTCAGCGAGAAAAATTCGCCCGTACCGCCTGCGGCAAACAAAGCGGTGGCGCCATAAGGGGCCAACCATTCGAGCCGGTCGATGTAGCCCTGCTTGTTGAAGTCACCATTGGCGTGGAAATCGGTCAAGGGGAACGACAGCAGGCCGTGGGACATGATGGATTTGAGTTCTTGCGGATTCATCGGGGTAAGTCCTTGAAAAAGGTGAAGTTGTCAGAAAAAAATGGGGACAGTCGTGATTCAGAACGGACCGATCTTCACGAACGCGCCGCCCTGGAACTGCATGGCGGGGTCTTTCAGATCGGGTTCGGGTGTGCGGGCATGGACCGCATCGCGGAACGCGTCCGAGCGGTCCTGCGGGCGATAGCCAATGTGGCGCGCCAGGCGGTTGTCGTACCAGGACACGCTGTTGTCAGAGGTGCCATAAATGATGCTGTGGCCCAACACCTGTGTGGTCAGGCAGGCGGTGATCAGGCGGTGCATGTCGCCGTGGCTGATCCAGGACGCCAGCATGCGGCGGTCTTTGGGTTCGGGCAGGCACGAGCCGATGCGCACGCAAGCGGTCTCGATGCCATACCGCTCAAAGTACATGCGCGAGAGGTCTTCACCAAACGCCTTGCTGACACCGTACAGACCGTCGGGTTTGGGTGGGCTCAGCGCATCGACCACTTCGCTCTGGCGGTAAAAACCCATCACATGGTTGGAGCTGGCGAAAACCACGCGCTTGACACCGTGCAGACGTGCCGCTTCGTACAGGTTGTACAGGCCAATGATGTTGGCTTGCAGGATGGGGCCCCAGGGTAGCTCGGTGGACACACCACCGAAATGCACAATGGCTTGGCAACCGGCCACCAGCGCTTTGACGGCTTGGGCATCGGCCAGATCGGCCTGCACCACTTCTTCGCCGGCCTGTGCAGGGGCCATCGGGCTGACATCGCTCAAGCGCAACACGTCGCAGTTGGCCTTCAGGCGTTCGCGCATGACCTGGCCCAGACCGCCGGCGGCACCCGTCATGAGCAAGGTGTGGTGAGATTTGATCGACATTTTCTGAAAATCCGTCAGTTGTTAGTTGTCTGATGACTGGCAATTCTGTATGCTTGCAAAAACCTTGTCAAGAACCTGGACGAAAAAAATGAATGCCCCTCAGACCACCCCCTCCCTGCCCGCTGGCCGCAACCGCCGCGGGGGCTTGGTGCAGGAAGTGGTGCAACACCTGCAGCAGTTGATCCAGTCCGGTCAGATCCAAGCCGGGGACAAACTGCCCACCGAGTCGGCCATCATGGGCGACATGTCGGTCAGCCGCACGGTGGTGCGCGAAGCCATCTCACGCCTGCAGGCCTCGGGGCAAGTCGAGACCCGGCACGGCATCGGCACCTTTGCGCTCGAAGCCCCCACCACGCACAACTTCCGCATCGCCGAGCAAGACATGGCCACCATCGACGACGTGATCGCCGTGTTGGAGCTGCGCATCAGCCTGGAAACCGAGGCCGCTGGCCTGGCCGCGCAACGCGCCACCCCTGAGCAATTGACCGCGATGGCCACCGCACTGCATGGTTTTTCCATGGCCATTCACAACCAGTCAGACGCGGTGCCCAGCGACTTTCTGTTTCACATGGAAATCGCCAAAGCCACCGGCAACCGGCACTTTGCCGACCTGATGACTTACCTGGGCACGCACATCATCCCGCGCACCCGCATCAAGACGGCGGACCAAGCCCCCGAAGGCAGGCAAGCCTATCTGGAACGCGTGCACGGCGAACACGAAAGCATCTTCAACGCCATCCGCAACCACGACACCGAAGCCGCCCGTGCGGCCATGCGCACCCACCTGTCCAACAGCCGCGACCGCCTGCGCAAAGCGCGTGACAAAGCAGCCTGATGGACTCAAGTTGTACGATGTCTAGCCAATTTCAAGACATCAATGCAGCTTGAGGAAGAATGGGCGCACCCCCCGCCCAGGCCAGCCACACGGGGTTTGCGCCAACAAAGGGTGGACAATCAAGCGGTTTTACCGAAAGTCTGAATCCCCATGAGCACCCTGCCCGCCTGCCCGAAATGCCACGATGAATACACCTACGAAGACGGCAATTTGCTGATCTGCCCCAGCTGCGGCCACGAGTGGAACCCTGCCGAAACCGCCGCCGCAGACGTGGCCAAGGTCTGGAAAGACGCCAACGGCAATGTGCTGCAAGACGGTGACACCGTCACCCTGGTCAAAGACTTGAAGATCAAGGGCTCCTCCTCGGTCGTCAAGGTCGGCACCAAGGTCAAGAACATCCGCCTGATCGAAGGCGACCACGACATCGACTGCAAGATCGATGGTTTTGGCCCCATGCAGCTGAAAACCGAGTTCGTCAAAAAAGCCTGACGCGCGCATGAGCGAAGACAACCAGATCTACCTGCCCGAGAGCTTCACGGCGCTGTATGTGCCGCCCGGCAAAATCAAGCCCAGCATTGGCCACCGCGAGATGGCCGAGCGCTACGAGCTGTGCGAAGACCTGGCCAACTTGCTGACCGAGAAAGCGGCCAACATGCAGTTCACGCTGGGCATCACCGAAGAGCTGGTGTTGGCGCAATGCGAGCAAGGCCTGTTGGCCGACCCCTCGGTGGTCTCACCCCTGGAGGCCCGCTGGGTGGTTTGCCGCCTGGCCGAGTTGCTCAACTGGCCCATGGACCAGTTGCTGCAGACCACGCCGCCCGAAGACCCTGTTGCTTGAGCTGGAGTTTGTCGGAGCTGAAGCTCCGACCTACAAGGCAGACAGAAGACCTGTCGCCTAAGTCCACCGTTTGGGCGGCGACAGCTGCCAAGATGCGGGCATGAGCACACCCCACCACGATTTGCAGCGCATGCTGCACGGACCGATCCTGCCCACCTTGCTGCGCCTGGCCGCCCCGAATGTGCTGGCCATGGTCATGACGGTGCTGGTCGGCATTGCCGAGACCTACTATGTGGGTCGCCTGGGCACGGCCCCACTGGCCGCCATGGCGCTGGTGTTTCCGTTTGCCATGCTCACCCAGATGATGTCGGCTGGGGCCATGGGCGGCGGTGTGTCGGCGGCCATCAGCCGCGCTTTGGGCGCATCGGACTTGCCGCGCGCCCAAACCTTGTTGCAGCATGCCTTGGTGATTGGCCTGGGTGCGGGCCTGGCGTACAGCGCCATCTTCCTGATCTGGGGACCTGGCTTCTACACGTTGCTGGGCGGCCGGGGCACGGTGCTGCATGAAGCCGTGCGTTACGCCAGCGTGCTGTTTTCTGGTGCCCTGCTGGTCTGGCTGATCAACACCCTGGCTTCTGTGGTGCGGGGCACGGGCAATATGCGCGTGCCCTCGGTGGCGCTGGTGGCGACCGCCGTGCTGCAAATCGCGCTGGGCGGGGTGCTGTCGCTGGGCGCAGGCCCGGTGCCCGCCATGGGCATGGTGGGCGTGGCCTGGGGGCACATCCTTGCCACGGCCACAGGTGTGGCGTATTTCCTCTGGTACCTGGCGAGCGGCCAAGGGCGTTTGAGCCTGCAGCTGCGCGGCTTCAAGATGCAAGGCAGCATGTTTGTCGACATCCTCAAAGTCGGGGCCATCGCCTGCCTGTCGCCTGTGCAGTCGGTGGTGGCCATCTTGATTTTCACCGGCATGCTGGCACAGCTGGGCACCGAGGCCCTGGCCGGTTATGGCATTGGCCAGCGGCTGGAGTTCCTGTTGATTCCCATCTCCTTTGGCATCGGCGTGGCCTCCGTGCCCATGGTCGGCATGGCCATGGGCTCGGGCAACACCACCCGTGCCCGGCAAGTGGCCTGGGTGGCCGGTGGTGTCTCGGCCTTCAACCTGGCCGTGATCGGCGCGGTGGTCACCCTGGCTCCTGAACTGTGGGCCAGGTTGTTCTCGCAAGATGCCGCCGTGCTGGCTTATGCCCGGCAATACCTGGTGACGGCAGGACCCGCTTTTCCTTTCTTTGGCCTGGGCCTCACGCTGTATTTCGCTTCACAAGGCGCAGGCCAGGTGATCGGGCCAGTGCTCGCGGGCACGGTGCGGCTGGTGCTGGTGGCCGGCGCGGGTTACTGGCTGTCGCAACACCAGGGCACGGCCGACGACTTTTATGGCCTGGTGGCCTTGGCCATGGTCTTGTATGGGCTGGTCACGGCCGCCGCGGTGAAGCTCACGCCCTGGGGACCTGCCCGCAAAATCTGACAGGACCCAGCGCTCAGAACGGGCGAACCATCACCATGCCAACGGACGTGCGGGTCACGACCGGCACCAGCAGGTATTTGTCGGTGGCCCATGCGCCCAGTGCCGCGCCCACCGCATGCCAGGCCATGTCCTTGATCTGGCTGTTGCGGTTGGCACCGCGTGAGATTTCGTACCCCTGCTCGATCACGACCGCTGCCGTGCTCACGGCAAATCCAATCCAGGCACGGTTTTCCGATTCGCTGTATGCGTGGGTCACCGCACCCGCCAACAGCGCACCGCCCACCGCATGGCTCAGCTCGCTGCTCAGGCCATCGTAGGCATGGCTGTGGGCTGAACAGAACAACAGCGCGATGGCGAAAAGTTTTTTCATGCGTTCCTCATGGGTCTCAAAACCCGATGCTCGAGTCTAGGGCAAGCCGCACAAGCCACGCCCTGGGACAACAAGAAAGCTTGATCCAGATCATTGTGCAAGCCCATCCCCGCGCACGCTGGATGGGCCATGCCCTCAAACCGCCTTGTCCAGCCCCAGCAAACGCACCGCGTTGTCTTTGAGGATGCCGGGCATCACCTCAGGGCGGAACCCGGCCACTTCAAAGTCCTTCATCCAGCGCTCGGGCGTGATGAGCGGGTAGTCGCTGCCAAACAGGATGCGGTCTTTGAGCAAGGTGTTGGCATATTGGATCAGCTGCTTCGGAAAGTACTTGGGGCTCCAGCCGGACAGGTCGATCCAAACGTTGGGCTTGTGCGTGGCCACACTCAAAGCCTCGTCTTGCCACGGAAAGCTCGGGTGCGCCATGACGATCTGCATGTCGGGCCAGTCGATGGCCACATCGTCGAGGTGCATCGGGTTGCTGTAGGCCAGGCGCAAGCCGCCACCGCAGCGCATGCCCGAACCGATGCCGCTGTGCCCGGTGTGAAAGATCGCGGGCATCTTGTAGTGGTTGATGACCTCGTAGATCGGCCAAGCCATCTTGTCGTAAGGGTGGTAGCCCTGCACCGTGGGGTGGAACTTGAAGCCCTTGATGCCCTCTTCCTTGATCAGGCGCTCGGCCTCGCGAGCGCCCATCTTGCCCTTGTGCGGGTCGATGCTGGCAAAGGCGATCATCATGTCGCTGTTGTCGCGCGCGGCCTTGGCAATCTCTTCGTTGGGAATGCGGCGACGGCCCAGCTGCGATTCGCTGTCCACGGTGAACATCACCAGCCCAATCTTTTTCTCGCGGTAATAGGCCACGGTTTCGTCAATGGTCGGGCGGCGGTTGCTGCCAAAGAACTTGTCCGCAGCGCGGTCGTATTCCTCGCCGTAGTTGTCAAACGGGTTCCAGCAGCTCACTTCGGCGTGGGTGTGGATGTCGATGGCGATCAGGTCTTGATGTTTCATGGGTTGCAGTCTCCTTGGGGTCTGAAAGACGATAGCCGATGTCGGCCATGCCTGTGGCGTGTTGCAAGCACCGAGTCAGAATTTTCGGCTGCTACCTAGGGAAACCCCTAGGAAACAAACTGCATCGACCCGCTCACAATATCGTTATCAATAATAACCTTCTTGGCCATCTGGTCAAGTCATTTGAGAGACCCACCGATGACCAAGCAAAGCAACCCCATCCTTGAACGTGCCGCTGCGAATGGCGTTTCTCTGGAGATGCAAGGCGCTGTCGCCGTGGTGCGCCTGTGCCGCCCTGCCAAGCGCAACGCGCTGAGCGACAGCCTGATCGAAGCCTTGCGCGATGTGTTCCAGAACCTGCCTGCCGAAGCCGGTGCCGCCGTCATCCACGGCGAAGGCGACCACTTTTGCGCCGGTCTCGATTTGTCCGAACTCAAGGAACGCGATGCCGGTGAAGGCATCCACCACTCGCGCAGCTGGCACGTTGCCCTGAACGCCGTCGAGCAAGGTCGTGTGCCCGTGATCGCCGCCTTGCACGGCGCGGTGGTCGGTGGCGGTCTGGAGCTGGCCAGCGCCTCGCACATCCGCGTGGCCGACGAGAGCACCTTCTACGCCCTGCCCGAAGGCACGCGTGGCATCTTCGTGGGTGGCGGCGGCTCGGTGCGTGTGCCCAAGCTGATTGGCGCAGCGCGCATGACCGACATGATGCTCACAGGCCGCGTCTACAACGCGCAAGACGGCGAACGCGTGGGCTTTGCCCAGTACCTGGTGCCCACCGGCACGGCTTTGACCAAGGCCATCGAGTTGGCCACCCGCATCGCCACCAACGCCCCGCTGACCAACTTCGCGCTGATGCACGCCCTGCCCC
>JACCDU010604832.1_pt1 | contig 19347 bp, 25 predicted proteins | sample 7446081 | NCBI WGS metagenome assembly JACCDU01 (sample SAMN15323447, study PRJNA562643) | freshwater metagenome | isolation source: river surface water | place: USA:Blue River Watershed | collected 2017-08-17
CCAGTTCACCTGCAAACATGTTGCCGAACAGTCGCATGCCGTGCGAAACCGTCTTGGCAAGGTATTCGATCATCTGCATCAGGAAGTTGACCGGATACAGGGCCCAGTGGTCACCAAAGGGCGCAGCAATCAGTTCGTGGGCCCAGCCACCCAGGCCCTTGATCTTGATGTTGTAGACCAGGCACACGAACAGCACCGAGCACGACAGACCCAACGTGGTGGACAGATCGGCGGTCGGCACGACGCGCATGTAGTCCTTAAAACCCAGGGCCGGGCCGGCGGTGTGCCAGAACTGGGGAATCAGGTCGACCGGCAGCATGTCCATGGCGTTCATCAGGAAGATCCAGACAAACACCGTGAGCGCCAGGGGAGAGATCAGCTTGCGGCTTTGGGCATTGTGGATCACGCCCTTGGCCTGGTTCTCGACCATTTCGGAGAGGATTTCGACCGCCGCCTGGAAGCGACCGGGCACGCCCGAGGTGGCGCGGCGGGCAGCCATCCACAGCACCAGACAGCCCACAACACCCAGGACCACCGAGAAGACCAGGGAGTCGAAGTTGAACAGACTGAAGTCAACGATGCTGGTCTGCTTGACACTCTGGAAAGAAAAATCTTTCTGCAGGTGCTGCAGGTGGTGCTGGATGTATTCGCCAGCGGACGGTCCGTGTGCTTCAGCAGACATAAATCACCAATTCGTCAAATTCAAATTCTTCGGCTCCGGTTCAGGTCGGCGTCTTGCGCCGCATCCGGCCCAGCGCAACCCCTGTCGCGATCGCCAGCCAGTACACCTTCATCGTCACCACGAAGCCCGCCACCAGGGCGAGCCAACTCAAACCTGCAATCACCTTGGGCGCCACCAGCAGCAGCGCGACGGTGAGGACAATCTTGACCAGCTCCCAGACAAACAGGGCAGTCAATGCGGCCCCAGCCTGCTTCAGGCGCATTTGCCGGGACAAGGCCCTGGCAAACACAGCACCGGGAACAACCACCGACACCACACCCCAGGCCACGGACGCCGCCAGCCTCAGCTGGCCACTGACCACTCCGGTCAGCACGGCAACCGCCACACCCACCAGCACCTGCAAAACCAGCACCCGCCAGGGCGAGGTCACCGGGTTGCGCTGCCGCCAGGCCGCAGCCTGCTCGGGCGTGAGGGGCTTGAAATCGGGTTCAAGACCATCATCTGCAGTCTCTGCGCCTTGCCAGGATTGAACAGCTTCCTGGCTTTTCGCATTTCCCCGGTCAGAATCGCTGACGATTGTGTTCATCGCAAATTACACCGAGGTTACGCAGCGGCAGATACCCGCAAAGCCCGCGATTATACGTAGAAACCCCTGCGGACCCAAGTTTGTAAAGACATGTTTCGACGCAAAATCACCATTTCCGTCTTGAAAAACGGGCAAGACGCACTTTCCGGAGAACAAACACCATGTATGAATGGATCGAATGGCTGCACCTGGCAGCCGCTATCGTCTGGCTGGGCGGCATGACACTGCTGCTGTGGGCCGTGCGCCCGGCAGCCATCGCCCTGCTGCCGACCGAGCAACGCCTGCCGCTGCTGCAGTGCGTGCTGTCGCGCTTTTTCATGCTGGTCTGGATCGCCATTGCCGTGCTGCTGGCCACCGGCGGCTGGATGTTCGGCACGGCCGACATGAAGCTCGCCCCGCGCGGCTGGCACGCGATGGCCGGCCTGGGCACCTTGATGTGCATCATTTTTGCCCACCTGTATTTCGCCCCGTTCCGACGCCTGACCCGCGCCGTGACCGCGCAGGACTGGCCCGCTGCCAGCAAGGTCCTGAAGCAGATCCATCCGCTTGTCCTGATCAACTTTGGGCTGGGCTGGGCCGCTGTGCTGGCGGTTCATGTCTGGCGATAATTCCCCCATGAGCGCCTCCCAAAACCCGCCCTCTGGCAGCGACCCGCGCAAGGACTCGCTGATCGAATACCCCTGCCGCTTCCCCATCAAGGTGATGGGCGCGATGGTGGACGGCTTTGCCGACGCCCTGGCCGAGGTGGCGCGCGAGTTCGACCCCGACTTTGACGCCGCCACCATGGAGTTGCGCCCCAGCAAGGGCGGCAACTACCTGGGCGTGACGATCACGATCACCGCCACCAGCCGCGAACAACTCGACGGCCTGTACCTGCGGCTGACCGGCCACCCCATGGTCAAGATCGTCTTGTAAATGGAAATTCGCCAGCTCGGCCGGGTGGCGTACCTGCCCACCTACGAGGCCATGCAGACCTTCACGGCTGCGCGCACGTCTGACACCCCCGACGAACTCTGGATTGGCGAGCACCTACCCGTGTTCACCCAGGGCCTGGCCGGCCTGGCCAGCCACCTGCTGGCGCCCGGCGACATCCCGGTGGTGCAGACCAACCGGGGCGGCCAGGTCACCTTTCATGGGCCGGGCCAGGTCATGGCCTACCCGCTGCTCGATTTGCAGCGGCGCGGCTACTTCGTCAAGGAATACGTCTACAAGCTTGAAGAGTCGGTCATCCGCACGCTCGCACACTTTGGCGTCACCGGCCACCGCGTGGCCGGTGCACCTGGCATTTATGTTCGCCTGGACGATCCTTTCAGCCACGCCGCGCTGGCCGGGCCACTGCACCCGTCCGATCCGTTTCGCGGCCTGGGCAAGATCAGCGCCCTGGGCATCAAGGTCAGCCGTCACTGCACCTACCACGGCGCCGCGCTGAACGTGGCGATGGACCTCGAACCCTTTGACCGCATCAACCCATGCGGTTATGCCGGCCTGAAAACGGTAGACCTTTCTACAATCGGCGTTCAGACCACCTGGGACGAAGCTGCCCGGGTGCTGGGCGAGCAGCTTGCGGCACGACTGTGAGCCACGCGCCAACCCCATAAGGCACAACCATGAGCACCACCCCTGAACGCAACGTCGTGCGCGAAGCGCAAACGGTCGAGAACTACGACCCGCTGGCCAAACAGAAAGCCGCCGCCAAACTCTCGCGCATCCCCGTCAAGGTCGAACAGGCCGAGGTGCTCAAAAAACCCGAGTGGATCCGCGTCAAGGCCGGCTCGCCGACCACGCGCTTCTACGAAATCAAGGACATCCTGCGCAGCAACAAGCTGGTGACGGTGTGCGAAGAAGCCAGCTGCCCCAACATCGGCGAATGCTTCGGCAAGGGCACAGCCACCTTCATGATCATGGGTGACAAGTGCACCCGTCGCTGCCCATTTTGCGACGTGGGCCACGGCCGCCCCGATCCGCTGGACGTGAACGAGCCCGACAACCTGGCCAAGACCATTGCCCAGTTGCAGCTCAAATATGTGGTCATCACCAGCGTGGACCGCGACGACCTGCGCGACGGCGGCGCCGGGCATTTTGTGGAATGCATCCGCAAAACCCGCGAGCTCTCACCGCAGACGCAGATCGAGGTGCTGGTGCCCGACTTCCGTGGCCGCGACGACCGCGCCCTGGACATCCTCAAGTCCGCACCACCCGATGTGATGAACCACAACCTGGAAACCGTGCCGCGCCTGTACAAGGAAGCACGCCCAGGCTCGGACTACGCCTTCAGCCTGAACCTGCTCAAGAAATTCAAGGCCCTGTTCCCGCAGGTGCCAACCAAGAGCGGCCTGATGGTCGGCGTGGGCGAGACCGACGAAGAAATCCTTGAAGTGATGCGCGACATGCGCGCCCACAACATCGACATGCTCACCATCGGCCAATACCTGGCTCCGAGCAACAGCCACCTGCCGGTGCGCCGTTACGTGCACCCCGACACGTTCAAGATGTTCGAAGAAAAAGCCTACGAAATGGGCTTCACACATGCTGCCGTGGGGGCCATGGTGCGCTCAAGCTACCACGCAGACCAGCAGGCACAGGGGGTTCTCAACCCTGCGACTGACGCCTGACGCCCGGGCCAGGCGTTCTCCGCCAGAAAACCGTCTACCCTTGCGGGGCAGACGGTCGGGTCGAGCAGTGAACCATCACTTGGCGGCGATGGGTGCTGTTTTTTTGCTCACTTCGGTCACATGCTCCTGCGCCTTGGTGGCATGTTCCTGAGCGACTTTCAGACGGGCTAGAGCTGCCGCCTGATCGTTGGCTTCGATCAGTTTGGCGGCCTCTTTGTGCGATTGGGCTGCCTGCTCAAAATGCTCGGCGGCGTGTGTGTGATGCTCTTGCGGTGTGACAACGGCAGACACATCGTGTGTCTTGGGTTCATTGGGTTTCATGGGTATTTCCTTTAAAGCGTTGAGTGTTTAAACCTGTAGACCATGTGCACCTGATCTACAGAATCATTCTTTCAATACGAGCCGGCGGTGTCTGTCTGCAGGTGCACGATTCGCGACGATGGTCCGCAACGCCAGGACACTTCAACCATTTAGGAAAGGCAGTAACGCCTCGTTGAACACCTGCGCGTGAGACACATTCAGGCCATGAGGTGCGCCGCCCAATCGCACCATCTGGCTGTGCGGCACTGCAAGGTGAGTGCGCTCACCCGAGCCGGCGATGGGCACAATCGCGTCAGCATCGCCATGGATGACCAGCGTCGGCACCTTCACTTTCTTCAGGTCTCGCCTGAAATCGCTGGTTCCGAACGCGTCCATGCAGGCCAAGGCGGCATGCTGCGCCGACTGGCGGCACAAGGCGATCGCCTCATGGCGCTGAAATTCGCTGACCTGCAGCACGCCATTGGCCGAGAAAAAGTTCCGTGTGAATTCATCGAAAAAGGCGTCACGGTCCTTCTCCAGCGCCTGTCTGAACGCTTGCGCCTTTTCGGGGGTCAGAGGCCCTTCGGGGTTGTCGGCGCTGTGCATCAGGCAAGGCGTCACCGCTGCAGCAAACACCACGCTGCGCAGGCGCGATTCACCGTGCCGACCGATGTAACGCGCCACCTCGCCCCCGCCCATGGAAAAACCGACCAGCGTCACATCCTGCAGTGCGCAATGGTCCAGCACGCGCTGCAGATCGTCGGCCAAGGTGTCATAGCTGTAGTCCGATTCCGGTTTGTCCGATCGACCAAAGCCCCGGCGGTCATAAGCGACCACACGGTAGCCAGCGGCATGCAGCACCGACACCTGAGGCGTCCATGCCTGCGCAGACAAGGGCCAGCCATGAATCAGCACGACCGGTCGGCCACCGCCCCCTGTGTCGTCGATGTGCAGGCGCACCACATCGGCAGGCGTTGACGGCGCACTGCCCGATTCCGTCGCTGCCGCAGCGGCTGTGGCCCCCAGCACGCCGGCCATCGCGCCCAGCCCGGCACCGACCACCACCCCCACTGGCCCGCCCACCAGGGCGCCGATGGTCGCCCCGGTGGCCGCGCCGGCCACCATCCCGCCCCCCGTCAGCGCCGAATCCGACTCGCGGCGCGCTTCTTCGGGGTTCAGCCCAAACTGCGCGGCGGGGTCCGGGTCCTGGGAGGGAATGCCATGGCCTGGGTGCGCCTGATCGGCGAGGTCTTTGTCGGCAGCTTTGGTGTCGGGTGGTGGCATGGTCACGTGCGTCTCCTGGGCGGGTCAAAGAGGGAGCAGGTCTGCGGCCGCACACCGCCAATACCTGGTTCAACCTTATGCCCGCAGCAGCACACGCGTCTGTGCCTTGCGTCACCTGCCTCTCATCTGGCGCCGGGTATCGGGCTCAACGTGCCCGGTTGCGGCTCAGGCGGAACAACAACAAGCCACACAGGCTGGCCACACCCATCAGCGCAAAAAAACCTGCGCGGTAAGTGCCAAACAACGTGGCCAGCAAGCCAAATACCGGCGGTCCGATCACCACACCCAGAAAGGTGAAAGCCAGTGTGCCGCCGGTGGCCAGACTGGCCTGGCCTGCGGGTGCCTGGCGAGCGACCTGGGCCAGGTACACGCCGTTCCAGCCAATTGCCGAAGCACCGAACACCACCAGGATCAGCACCAGCAACCAATGCGGCGTCTGCTCCGAGAGCGATGCCGTGGCCAGGGCCGCGGCCACCATCAGCGAGGCCAGCAGCATCAGGGTGCGCGAGGCACCCAGCCAGCGGTCGGCCACATAACCCCAGGCGATGCGCCCGCCGATGCCTCCCATCTGCGCCGCCGACAGCGCAAGGCCGGCCGCCACCAGACCGAAGCTCAGGTCCTGGTTCAGGTAGGTGACCAGGTAGGTGGTCAGCGACATCTGCACCATGGAAAACATGAAGGAGCAGGCAGCCATGGTGCTCAGGCTGCGGTGGGCCAGCACCAGCCGCACCGGTCGCACCAGGCTGCCAAAGTGCACGCGGTGAGCACTGTCATGGTCGGTGTCCATCTGGCTTCTAAGAGGCTGCGACACCAGCGCGCACAGCACGCACACGGCGGCGACCACGGCCAGGCTAGCCTGCCAGTCAAACCGCAGCATCAGGGTGGGCACCACCGCTCCAGCCAGCATGCTGCCCACCGGCACACCGGTCTGCTTGATCGAAAACACCAGCGACATTTTGTCGGGGGGCGTGGTGCGCGCGAGCACATGCGAACTGGCCGGTGTGATGGGACCATAGCCCAGCCCGATGCACACCGCCCCCAGGGCCATGCAGGGCAGCCACGGCAGCGTGCACAGCAGCAAACCGGTGGCGCACAGCAGCAAGCCACACTGGCTGACCCGGATGGCGCCCAGGCGACGCACCGTGTCGCCGCCCAGCAGGCTCGCGGTCATCGCGCCCGCGTAGGTCACCGCCACATACACACCCACCAGCGCAGGCGATACCGCCAGCGCATCTCCAACCACCGGCGCCATCACCGGCAAGGTGAGCAGGGCCATGGCCACCATGGCCTGAATGACTAGGGTGACCAGAAGCGGCAAACCGCTGCCGGGCTTCACTCGGCCTTGACGCCGGCCTTGGTCAGCAAGCCCCCAAGCGTGTCGATTTCGTTTTTCAGGTGCGCACGCAGTGCCTCCGGTCGGGCCAGCTCCACCGGCACGGCCGAAATGCCCATGCCCTCGAGCCGCTGACGCACCTCGGCGTCCACCACCGCCGCCTGCAGCGCCGCGGTCAGCTTGTCGAGCGCGGGCTTGGGCGTGCCCTTGGGTGCGTACAGGCCAAATGAGATGTTGATGTCCAGGCCTTGAACTCCGGCTTCGGACACGGCGGGCATGTCCGGCAAGGACGGGATGCGGCTGCGGCCAGCGGCGGCATAGGCCCTGATCTTGCCCGCCTTGACCGGGGGCACAGTCCCAGAGGTCTGGTCACACAGCAGATCGACCTGCCCGCCCATCAGGTCGTTGAGTGCCGGCGCCGTACCCTTGTAGGGAATTTCATTGAACCTCACGCCCAGCGCATTCATCATCATCAAACCGCACAGGTGCGAAGCCGAACCCACGCCCGCATGGGCCAGGCTGATCTTGCTGGCGTTGGCTTTGGCATAGGCCACAAACTCGCCCAGGTCCTTGGCAGGAAACCCGTTGCGCGCGGCGATCAGCATCGGCCCGCTGGTGGCGCGACCGATCGGCTCGAAGTCATCTACCGGGTGGTAGGACAGACTCTTGAACATGGCCAGGTTGGTGGCGTGGCTGACGTGGATCATCAACAGGGTGTAGCCATCCGGCCTGGCGCGGGCCACCTTGGCGGTGCCGATGGTCCCCGAGGCCCCGGCGGTGTTGTCGACCACAATCTGCTGGCCCAGCGTCTTTTGCATCGCACCGGCAAACACGCGGGTGATGACGTCACCCGGACCGCCGGGCGCGTAGGGCATGACCATGGTGATTGGCCGGGAGGGGAAGTCCTGCGCGAGGGCCTGAAACGCCAGCGTTGCAGCCCCCAACATCAGCCCGATGCGGGCCATCCAGTGTCTTGCCATGTTTGTCTCCTTGTGTTGGTTGTTCAGGCCAGCAGACGCTGACGAATGACGAGAGGATCGAGTTCTTCAAGTGGCGGGGCACCGCCCCCGGGAATGGCCACCTGGGTGGCATTGAGCAGCATGGACACCATGACGTAGGTGCCCGAGAGCACGGTCAGGTCCACGGCGACCTGCTCGCCCATGCTGTCGACCAGCGCCTGCCACACCGCATCGGGCACACGGTGGTTGAGGCTGAGCTGGATGCAGAAGTCAAACACCAGTCGCTCATCCTCCTGCATGGTTGCCGGTCGGCGGCACGCGCGCAGGTCGGTCATGACGGCGTCTGAGAGCCCTGCACGCCGGGCAATGGGCTCGTGCGCCCACCACTCGTACTGGGCATTGGACAAGCGGGCCTGGATCAGAATCGCGAATTCATTGAGCCGCTTGTTGACCGAGGTCTTGAAGCGCAGGTAGTCCAGCAGGTCGAAACAGCGTTTGGCCATCTCTGGGCTTCGCAACAAGGCGTTGTAGGGTCCACCCAGGGCGGCGCTGGAGACTTTGAGGATGTCGTCCGCCAGCGGCCGCACCTCGGGCGCGAGCTCTTCGTAGGCCAGCTGACGGAATCGTTCGCTCATGGTCGCACTCCTGCATCGAAGTCGGCGATTATGTGGCGCCGCACCACCCCGTGTTGTCGTGCGCAAGACAAGCACAAGGGCTGCAAGACTTCAGCGCGAAAGCTTGCGGTCGCCGTAAGGGCAGTACCCAGGCTTGGGCCCGATTTGCGGGTGTTTTCGGCAGGTGTCGGGGCGCAGCTCATAGGCCGTGCAGCGGCGTGTTTTCGGGTGCAGATAACTGCAATCGCCGTTGGCACGCCGGGCCAGCGTGAAGATGCTGTTCCTGAAGTTGAAATGGTCGATCAGGCCGGCTTTTTCCAGCCGTTTGGCGATCTGCTTGGGCGCATCGTGTTCGGCCTCGAACGGGTCCACCAGACCAAGCCGCACCAGATCGGGCAGCCGCACCTCGACCGGCATGGTGCAGCAATTTGCCGCACAGGTGTCACACAGCCCGTTGCGGTAACGGGTCCAGGTGTCACAACGGTCAACATCAACAACGGCGATCGGGGATCTCACAGGCGGGCAATCCGGAACATGGCCCTCGAGTTTAATGTCCGCGACTCCTGTGTATGGGCACTCAGGGCTTGCCATCCGGGCAGGCGGGAACAGGGACAATCGCCGAATGCTGATTTCCAGATTGCTGGCCCTTGGGGCGATATTGCTATGGGCCAGTTTGGCCATGCTGGGCGTGCGCCTGGCACACCTGCCGCCGTTCTGGCTGACCGGTGTGGCCTTGCTGATCGGCAGCGTGATCGCACTGCCGCTGTCGCGCTTTGATTTTTCCGAGTGGCGCGTGCCCGTCCCTACGCTGGCGCTGGGGGTGTACGGGCTGTTCGGCTTCCATTTCCTGCTGTTCATGGCGTTGCGCCATGCGCCCCCCGTGCAGGCCAACCTGGTCAATTACCTGTGGCCGCTGGGCATGGTGGTGCTGGCCCCGGTTTTTCTGCCTGGCATGAAGCTCACCTTGCGCCAGCTGCTGGCGGCCTTGCTGGGGTTTGCCGGCGCAGCACTGGCCATCACAGGCGGCCGACCGATGGACAACGGGCTGGCATGGGGCTACCTGCCCGCGCTGGCGTCTGCCTTCGTGTGGGCCAGCTATTCGCTGCTGACACAACGGGTACCGCCGTTTGGCACCTCGGCGATTGGCCTGTTTGCGCTGGTTTCCGGCGTGCTGTCACTGACCTGTCATGCCCTGCTGGAACCTGCGGCACAGGTCAGCGCGCAGGACTGGCCCTGGCTGGTGCTGATGGGCCTGGGCCCGTTGGGCACGGCGTTTTACCTCTGGGATGCTGCCCTCAAGCGGGGCCAGCCGCAGCAGATCGGGCTGCTCAGCTTCCTCACCCCGCTGCTCTCAACTGTGCTGCTGCTGTGGAACAGTGGCCAGACGATCAGCCCGGCGGTTGCCGGTGCCGGCTTGCTTATCGCCGGTGCAGCATGGGTGGGGCGCTCGCGCTGAAACCGCTCCTCATCGCGGCATCAAGGTGGCGGGGTCATCGCTTTCAAGCACCTGATCGGCCCAGGGTCTGAGCTTTTCGGTGTTCGACAGCAAAATGCGCTGCTTGACCGCCAGCACCTGGGAAGGGTGCATCGAGAAGCTGCGCAGGCCCAGGCCCAGCAACAGCTTGGTCATGGTCACGTCGCCGGCCATCTCGCCGCACACCGAGACCCCCTTGCCCTGCGCCTGACAGGCACTGATCGTGTCGGCCACCAGACGCAGCACCGCCGGATGCAGCGGGTCGTACAGGTGGGCCACCGATTCGTCCGCGCGGTCAATGGCCAGCGTGTACTGGATCAGGTCGTTGGTACCGATCGAGAGAAAGTCAAAGTGCTTGAGGAACAGGCGCAGCGACAGGGCAGCCGCCGGGATCTCGATCATGGCGCCAAGACACACCGGACCATGGACCATGCCTTTGCGGTCCAGTTCGTGGCGGGCTTGCTCGACGAGCTGCAAGGTCTGTCGGATCTCGCTGGCGTGGGTCAGCATCGGGATCAGCAGGTTGACCTTGCCGTGCGCTGCGGCGCGCAGAATAGCACGCAGCTGCGTGAGGAACATCGATGGATCGGCCAGGCTCCAGCGGATGGCCCGCAAACCCAGCGCAGGGTTGAGGTGGGCGGCATCGTGCCGGGTGTCATCCAGCGGCTTGTCGGCACCCACATCGATGGTGCGGATCGTCACCGGCAGGCCGTTCATGCCCTCGACGGCGCGGCGGTAAGCCAGGTACTGTTCGTCTTCATCGGGCAGGTTGCCCTGGCGCCCCATGAACAGGAATTCGGAACGGAACAGGCCGACGCCGACAGCGCCGGTGGCCAGCGCCGCTGCGGTGTCTTCGGGCATTTCGATGTTGGCCAGCAGCTCGATTTTTTCACCGTCCAGCGTGACAGCGGGGGTGTGGCGCAGGCGGGCCAGACGCTCGCGCTCGACCTGACCCTGGCGCTGCTTGAAGCTGTACTCGGACAGAATGATGGGCGAAGGGTCGACGATCACCACCCCGGCATCGCCGTCGATGATGACCCAGTCGTCCTGCTTGATCAGTTGACTGCCCGTGCGGGCGCCCACCACGGCTGGGATGTCGAGGCTGCGCGCCACGATGGCGGTGTGAGAAGTCTTGCCGCCCACATCGGTGACGAAGCCGGCAAACACGCTTTGCTTGAACTGCAGCATGTCGGCCGGCGACAGGTCGTGCGCGATCAGCACCAGCGGCACGTCGGTGTCTTCGAGGTGCAGCTCCTGCTGCGGGCGCTGCGGTTGCGGCACCCGCGCCATGGCCGAACCGGTGCCCTTGAGGCTTTGCAACACACGCTCGGCCACCTGCTCCATGTCGGCCTTGCGCTCGCGCAGGTAAGGGTCTTCCATTTCGTCGAACTGGCGTCCGATGATTTCAAGCTGGCTGGTCAGTGCCCATTCGGCGTTGTACAGACGCTCTTCGATCCAGTGACGCACACCGGCCGTCAACTCCTCGTCCTGCAGCAGCATGAGGTGCACATCGAGCAGGGCGCCGAGTTCGTGCGGCGCGTCCTTGGGCATGTCTTTTTGCAGGCGCTGGAGTTCTTCCACCACCTCGTCACGGGCGTGACGCAGACGCCCGATTTCCGCTTTGATCTGGCCGGCCTCGATGAAGTAATGCGCAACATCCACCCGGCTGGAGGCCACCAGTACGGCGCGACCGATCGCAATGCCGCGCGCCACCGCCAGTCCGTGGATGCTGAAGGTCATTTACTCGCCCTCGCCGAACTTGTCGGCCATCAGCGCCAGGATGGCGTCAAGCGCTTCCTGATCGCGCTCGCCGCTGGTCTCCAGCGTCACCTGGCTGCCCAGGCCGGCGGCCAGCATCATCACGCCCATGATGCTTTTGGCATTGACACGGCGCTCGCCCTTGCTCAACCAGACATCGCAGGGAAAGCTGCCGGCCAGCTTGGTGAGCTTGGCCGAGGCTCGGGCGTGCAGTCCGAGCTTATTGCTGATGGTCGTGCTGGCCTGGGGCATGGGTTCTTTTTCCTGTCTGGTTCTGGGGGGCGGTGCAGCCCACGGGCATGATGCCTTGGGCACCTCCGGTCTGGGCACGCGTGGCCAGGGCCTCAAGGCTCTCGTGGCGGTAACAGACGCTGCGCAGCAGCATGGGCAGGTTGGCACCAGCCACCAGACGGGTGGTGACGCCGTCACCCAGCCGCTGGGCCACATTGCAGGGCGTGGCACCGAAAACGTCGCTGAGGACCAGCACCTGGTCGGTGCCCAGGCGGTGCATGGCCTGCTGGGCACGCGTGAGACTGGCCTCGGGATCTTCATTGGGCAGCACATCGACCGCCTGCACGCCGGCTGCACAGTCCGGAAAAACATGCAGCGCACACTCACGCAGGGCGCTGGCCAGCGGGGTGTGGGCGATGATGAGGATGCCGTTCATGTCAGGCCCCATTATCTGCGGGGAACAACAGGAAAAAGAGCCAGGACAGGAGGGAACAGATGCCAAACGCACCAAAGGCCGCCTGGTAGGCAGATGCCGTGTCCAGACCGAAGCCACGCGCCAGATCGACCCCCAGACCGATGCCCCACTGCACCACGAAGATGCCGGCAAAAATGACCAGGTTGTAGGCCGACAGGGCTCGCCCTGCCAGCTGCGGCGCAAAAGCCATGCCCACGGCAGGCTGCGCCAGCGACACGAAAGTGCTGCACACGCAAAAAGCCGCCAGCAGCGCGGCTGCACCAACGCCCGCCGAAGGACCGGTCCACACCAGCGCAGCCAACACCAGCAGACTCAGCGGAAAGCCTTTGGCAATGAGCTGGTCGGCGTGGATACCGCGTCGCGCCAGGCCTGGCGTGATCCAGCCCCACAGCCAGAAGCTGACCAGCATCGACAGGTTGATGGCAAACAGGCCCGTGGCCGAGGCCAACGCCGTCCATCCTGCGACCTGCGTCATCCAGGGGCCGGCCCACAGGGTCTGAATCGCCACCATGCCGCCGTAGCTGAAAAAGCCGATTGGCGTCATGCGCCAGAAATAGCGGCTGCGCCAGATCGCGCCATAGCCCCCGTCGTCAGGCGCCGCAGACGACATCGTCTGGACGCCTTTTGTCCAGTCCGGCACCAGCAGGCGAATGGCCAGCATGGACAGGGCTATGCACACGGCCATGCCCACAAAAAGCGCACGCCAGCCCCAGATGGGCACCAGCCATTGCACCGGCAAGGTGGCCGCCACCATGCCCAGTGAGCCGGTCATCAGCATCCAGGAGTTGGTGCGCAGCTGGGTGCCGGCATTAAACCAGCGGCGGTAGCCCGTCAGCGGCGCCATCAGGCAGGCGCTCACGCCCACCCCGCACAGCACGCGCGCCAGCAGCAGGCCTGAAAAGCTGTCGGCCTGTGCAAAGGCGAAACAACCCAGCACCGCCACCGAGAGAAATGCCAGGATCACCTGGCGCGGGCCATAGCGGTCCAGCCAACGGCCCAAGGGCAACTGGGTCAACGAAAAACCGAAGAAGTAACCACCCGCCAGCAGCCCCAGGTCGCGCGCCTGCAAGCCCAGCTCCTGGGTAAGCACCGGCGAAAGCGTGGCCGTGATGGCCCGCACCAGCGCAGAAAAAAAGTAAGCCAGCGCAAACGCCAGGAACACGACCACCGCCATGCGGCGGCTCAGGTGCTGGGCACTCATGGCTGCACCCCCTCAAACAGGGTTTGCGCCAGCTCGTCCCTGGCCTTGGGCGCGTGGACCACGGCATGCACCACACGCACATGGTCGCCCTCGGCAAATGCACCCCACACGGCGTGGGTCCACACGGCGCGACCGTCGCCCGTCTGGCCTCGCACCCGCATCTGACGGGCGGCATGGAGCGGCAGCAAGCCCGCACGCACCCAGGGTCGGTCCTCTTCAGGCGCTGTCGTCTGCAGATGGGCCAGCGTGGCCTGCTGCCAACCGGCCAGCACCGCCTGGACGTCTGCCCCAGGCGCCAGCGGCGCGGTCATGACGGCCAGCATGGCTTCGCCGGACTCGCAGCCGGCCACGGTCAACTGAACCGGCACGCCACCGAGCGGCACCTCACGGGTGGTGCGGTCGGGTTTGCAGGGCAGCTGCGCTTTCAGGGCCGTCCCCTCAAAGCCGATATCGCGCCAGTTCTGGTCAGGGCTGCAGGCAGCCAGCAAAGCCGCAAGGGCCAGCATCAGGAAGATTCGCATCGGGTTCATTTTAGGAGTGGCGCCCGGTCGGCCCATGACCGCCGGCGACAAGACCGCTTTCGGTTTTGGCGACAATGGCCCCATGAATGCACTTGATGGAATCCGAGTCCTTGACCTGTCGCGCGTACTGGCAGGCCCCTGGTGTACACAAAACCTGGCCGATCTGGGCGCCGACGTGATCAAGATCGAACGCCCGGGCAGCGGCGACGACACACGCGGCTGGGGGCCACCCTTCCTCAAGGATGCGCAGGGACAGGACACCGCCGAGGCCGCCTACTACCTGGGCGCCAACCGCAACAAGCGCTCTCTGACCTGCGACATCGCCCAGCCCGAAGGGCAGCAGCTGATCCGCGATCTGGTCAAGCACTGCGACGTGTTCATCGAAAACTTCAAGGTCGGCGACATGGCGCGTTACGGCCTGGACTACGCCAGCCTCTCGGCCATCCACCCCCGACTTGTGTACTGCAGCGTGACCGGCTTTGGCCAGACCGGCCCCTACAAGGACCGCGCGGGCTACGACTACGCGGTCCAGGGCATGGGTGGGCTCATGAGCGTCACCGGCGAACGCGACGACCTGGGCGGTGGCCCGCAAAAAGTGGGCGTGGCCGTGGCCGACCTGTTCACCGGCATGTACGCCACAGTGGGCATCCTGGCGGCGCTGCGGCATGCCGAGCGCACGGGCGAAGGGCAATACCTGGACATGGCGCTGCTCGATGTGCAGGTCGCCATGCTGGCCAACCTGGGCGCCAACTACCTGATCAGCGGCAAGGTGCCGGGCCGGGCGGGCAATGCGCACCAGAACATCGTGCCCTACCAGGTGTTCGAGGTGAAGCCGCCCGAAGGCAGCCCCCCCGGCACACGCGACCACATCATCCTGGCCGTCGGCAACGACGGGCAGTTCGCCAAATTCTGCGCGGTGGCTGGTGTGCCCGAGCTGGCCAAGGACCCGCGTTACGCCCTCAACCGCGACCGGGTGCGTCACCGCGATGAACTGGTACCTCAGCTCGAAGTCCTGCTCAAGACCCGCTCCAAGACCGACTGGCTGGCGGCGCTTGAAGTGGCCAAGGTGCCATGCGGCGCCATCAACAACCTGGCCGAGGTATTTGCCGATCCACACGTCCAGGCGCGGGACATGGTCAGTACCTGGCAACACCCCATCCACCCGGACCTGCCTCTGGTGGCCAGCCCGCTCAAGATGAGCAAGACGCCGGCCAGGCAGGACCTGCCGCCGCCCTTGCTCGGGCAGCACACCCAGAGTGTGCTTTCAGAACTGCTGGGTTACGGCCAAGCGCAGCAAGCTGCCTTGCACGACAAGGGGGTAATCTGATGGCGAATTTTCTGCTCGTGCACGGCGCCTGGCATGGCGCCTGGTGCTGGCGGCGGGTTGTGCCGCTGCTGATGCAGGCGGGACACCGCGTGCATGCGGTCACGCTCACCGGGGTGGGTGAACGTGCGCACTTGCTGAACCCACAAGTCGACCTCGAAACCCACATCAGCGATGTGATGGCAGCCATGGACGCCGAAGAAATGGACGATGTCATCTTGGTCGTTCATTCATACGCTGGCATGCTGGGCACGGCCGTGGCCGACCGCAGGCCCGAGCGCCTGCGCCACCTCGTGTATCTCGACGCGGTGCTGCCCAAGCCGGGCGAGAGCTGGAGCAGCACCCACGCCAGCGCGACCCGCAACGCCCGCATGGCCGCCGCACAGGCCGACCCGCTGTTCAGTTTTCCACCGCCCGATGCGTCGGTGTTCGGCTTGACTGCCCAAGACCACGCCTGGGTCCAGCGGCGCCAGACGCCGCACCCGGGCAAGCCCTACACACATGTCCTGGACTTTGACCCCGGCCGTGTGGCGTCAGTGCCGCGCACCTTCATCAACTGCACCCAGCCCCCCCTGGCCACCATCGACATCAGCCGCCAGCGCATGCTCGACCCGAAGTTCTGGGATGGCGTCTGGCTGCCCGGCTCCTCTGTGCTCGAGATGGCCACCGGACACGACCCGATGGTCAGCGATCCGCAGGGCCTGGCGGATTTGCTGCTGGGCCTGATTCCCCGCTGATGCCGGGACAAGGCGCCGCTTTTACAATTGGACCGATGAAACGCCTGTCCTTCGTTGCTGTTGTGTTGTGTGCGGCGCTGGCCCTGTCGGGTTGCGGCCAGGAGCGCGCGCCCGCCTCTTCCTTCGTGCTGCTGGACGGCAGCAAGCTCAGCAGTGAACAGCTGCAAGGCAAGGTGACTTTGGTGAATTTCTGGGCCACCAGCTGCACCACCTGCGTGGCCGAGATGCCCGAAATCGTCGCCACCTACAGTAAGTACAAAGACAAGGGCTACGACACGCTGGCCGTAGCCATGAGCTACGACCCGCCGGCCTATGTGGTCAACTTCACCGAATCGCGCAAGCTGCCCTTCAAGGTGGCCATCGACAACACCGGCGCGAACGCCAAGGCCTGGGGCGATGTGAAACTCACACCGACCACCTACCTGGTCAACAAGCGCGGGGAAATCGTCAAACGCTACGTCGGCACGCCCGACTTTGCCGAGCTGCACCGTCTGATCGAGAAACTGCTGGCCGAGGCGTAAACACCAGGGCCAGTCCCCGGTCAATCCTTGCGGAAACTGTCGTGGCAGGCCTTGCAGGTCGGCGCTGCGGAGCCGAAAGCGCCTCTGAGGTTGTCCAGATTGCCGGTTTTGGCTGCCACCACCAGCTTGGCCATCTCGGCCTGGTTCTTGTCGGCCGCTTCCTTGAACTTGGCCGACTCTTTCCAGATTTCGGGCTTGGCACGGGTCTCGCCCTTGTCGCTGCCTTCCACAAAGGCCGTGTAGGGCAGTTTGGCAACGACGGCCAGCACATCGGCATTTTCGGCGGCAACTTTCGCATCAAAAGGTACCTTGCCCTGCGCCATGGCACCCAGACGTCCGAAATGCGCAGCCATCACGGTGAACCCGGCTTTGCGGTATTTGATGGCGTCTTCGGCTTTGGCAAACTGCGCCTGGGCAGGGATGGCGCACGCGATGCTGCCCAACAGACCTAACAAGGCAATCGACTTTCTCATGTGTCTCTCCTGATTTTGGGGGATGATTCGGGCTTGCAGTCTCGCACGTTTTGCCCTTTCCCGCCTCAAGAAAACCCCTGCCATGGTCACTGTCCGCATCTGGGATCTGCCCACCCGTCTTTTTCACTGGTTGCTGGCCGCCAGCGTCATGGCCCTGGTCATCACCGGCAATGTGGGCGGCAACGCCATGGTCTGGCACTTCAGGCTGGGCTACGCGGTGCTGACGCTGCTGCTGTTTCGCCTGCTTTGGGGCTTTGTGGGCGGTTATTGGTCGCGCTGGTCACAGCTGTCATTGCGACCAGCCCATGTGCTGGCCTATCTGCGCGCGCCTACGCTTGCCTGGGCCGGGCACAACCCGCTCGGTTCCTGGTCGGTGCTGCTGATGCTGTTGTGGCTGTTGCTGCAAGTCAGCACCGGCCTGGTGAGCGACGACGAGATCGCCAATGCCGGCCCATTGACAGCGTTCGTTTCGGGCGCCACCGTGGGCGCGGCCACCGCATGGCACAAGGGCTTCGGCAAGCTGGTGCTGATTGTGCTGGTGCTGGTGCATGTGACCGCCATCGTCTGGTACCGCCTGCGCAGGACACAAGCCCTGCTGCCGGCCATGCTGCATGGTGACAAGGTCATTCCTGCCGACACCCCCTCTTCACGCGACGACACAGGCAGCCGCATTCTGGCCGCCCTGGTGTTGCTGGCCTGCATGGGCGCTGTGCGCTGGCTGCTTGGCCTGAGTGGGGCATGAGCGCACAACACTTGCCGCTACACTGGCTGCAGAACCACTCCTGACCTTCACCTTGGACACCCCCCAGATTGAACTGATCACGCCTGCAAGCGCCGACGATTTTCTGGCCACACAGGAGATCTTCATCGAATATGCTGGCACCTTGACGGTGGACTTGGACTTCCAGGACTTCCAGGCCGAACTGAGCAGCCTGCCCGGTGATTACGCGGCGCCCCGCGGTGCCTTGCTGCTGGCCCGCGTGGAAGGATCGGTTGCTGGTTGCTGTGCACTGCGCCCGCTGGACAGCAGCGATTACACGAACGCATCGGAAATGAAGCGGCTGTATGTGCGCAAGGCTTTTCGGGGCTTTGGTCTCGGTCGCCAGTTGGCCGAAGCCATCCTCGACGAAGCACGCCGTGCCGGCTACGGCTGCGTGCTCCTCGACACACTCGACGAGATGGAGGCGGCCCGCGCCCTTTATGAAGACCTGGGCTTCGAGGAAATCCCACCCTACTACCACAACCCCCACGCCGGAGCGCACTACCTCAAGGTGGATCTGGACTGATCCGACTCGCGCCATCCATGCAAAAGGGCCACAACCGTGGCCCTTTTGCATGGGATAACAGAAGCTTCAACCCTTGGCTTGTGCCAGCATCGTTGCGGCGTCGCTCACCTCGAACTTGCCAGGCGCTTCGACGTTGAGGGTCGCCACCTTGCCGTCCTTGACCAGCATGGAGTAGCGGTTGCTGCGCAGGCCCATGCCACGCGCAGTCAGGTCCAGCGTCAGGCCCGTGCCCTTGGTGAAGTCTGCGCTGCCGTCACCCAGCATGCGCACCTTGGTGCCGGTCTTCTGGTCACGCGCCCAGGCGCCCATGACAAAAGCGTCGTTGACGCTCACGCACCAGATCTCGTCGACACCGGCGGCACGCAGCGCATCGTAGTTTTCGACATAGCCGGGCACATGCTTGGCCGAGCAGGTGGGCGTGAAGGCGCCGGGCAGGGCGAACAGGGCGATGGTCTTGCCTGCGGTGGCCTTGTGCACGTCCACCGGATTGGGGCCGATGCTGCAGCCGTTGCCTTCGACTTCGGAATATTCCATCAGCGTGGCGGCGGGCAGTGTGTCTCCAACTTTGATCATGTGTGTCTCCTGAAAATTGAGAAGGGATGGGCGAAAAAAAACGACCCACGATTGTGGGTCGTTTTGGCGAAGCTTGCAGCGTTCGGGCTTTTTGGGCTTAAACGGCTGCAGCTTTCTCGACCAGACGGGTGGCAACCCAGTTCTTGGTCTTGGAGATCGGCTTGCTCTCGGTGATCTCGATCACGTCGCCCAGGTGGTACTCACCTTTTTCGTCGTGTGCGTGGTACTTGCTCGACTTAGCCACGATCTTGCCGTAGAGGGCGTGCTTCACACGACGCTCCACCAGCACGGTCACAGTCTTGGCGCGCTTGTCGCTGACCACCTTGCCAATCAAGGTGCGCTTGAGGGATGTTTTGGCTTCCGTCATGGTCACTCCTTATTTGGCGGCTTGCTTTTCAGCAAG
>JACCDU010048685.1_pt1 | contig 19332 bp, 17 predicted proteins | sample 7446081 | NCBI WGS metagenome assembly JACCDU01 (sample SAMN15323447, study PRJNA562643) | freshwater metagenome | isolation source: river surface water | place: USA:Blue River Watershed | collected 2017-08-17
CGCCGGGGCGCACCGGCAAGCTCTTTACCGAATTCGCGCTCGCGCTGGCGGGCTCGGTGATCGTCTCGGGCTTTGTCGCGCTCACGCTCTCGCCCATGATGAGCGCGCAGCTGCTGCGCCACAACCCGAACCCGGGCTGGTTCGACCGCAACATGGACCGCGCGCTCACGCGGTTGTCCGATGGCTATGCACGCGCGCTCGACTGGGTGCTGCGCAAGGCGCGCTGGGCGGTGCTGCTGGTGATGCTGGGCAGCGCGGCCGCGATCGCGCTGATCTACCCGGGCATGAAACAGGAGCTCTCGCCGCTCGAAGACCGCGGTGTGCTGCTGGCCACCATCAACGCGCCCGACGGCGCCACCTTGCCCTACACCGACCGCTACGCCAAGGTGCTCGAGCGCATGGGCGAGGGCTACCCCGAGTTCGACCGCATCTTCGCCAGCATGGGCAACCCCACGGTGGCGCAGGGCTCGGTGATCTACCGGGCCGTGCCCTGGGAGGAGCGCTCGCGCACGACGCTGGAGATCGCGCGCGAGCTCACCCCCAAGTTCAATGCCCTGCCGGGCGTCAACGCCTTCCCGATCACGCCACCTTCGCTGGGTCAGGGCTTTCGCGAGCGACCGCTCAACTACGTGATCCAGACCTCGGACAGCTACCAGAACCTGAATGCGGTCACGCGCCAGTTCCTCGATGAAATCGCCCAAAACCCGGGCATCCTCTCGCCCGATGTGGACCTGCGCCTGAACAAGCCCGAGCTGCGCATCGAGGTCGACCGCGACAAGAGCGCCGAGCTGGGCGTCAACGTCGAGACGGTGGCGCGCGCCATCGAGACCATGCTGGGCGGCCGCGTGGTCACGCGCTACAAAAAGGACGCCGAGCAGTACGACGTGATCGTGCAGGTGCAGGACAGCGGCCGCAACACCCCCGACGACATCGACAACATTTACGTGCGCGGGCGCAATGAGGCGATGATCCCGCTGTCGGCCGTGGTCAAGGTGCGCGAGAGCGTGAGCCCGCGCGAGCTCAACCACTTCGGCCAGCGCCGCTCGGTCTCGATCACCGCCAACCTCGCGCCCGACTACTCGCTGGGCGAGGCGCTCAAGTTCATGGACGCCACCGCCGCCAAGGTGCTCAAGCCCGGCTACACCACCGAGCTCAACGGCACCTCGCGCGAGTTCCGGAATTCGCAGGGCGCGCTGGTGATCGTGTTCGTGCTGGCGCTGTTCTTCATCTTCCTGGTGCTGGCCGCCCAGTTCGAAAGCTTTGTCGACCCCTTCGTCATCATGCTGTCGGTGCCGCTGTCCATGGTGGGCGCCTTGCTCGCGCTGCAGTGGTCGGGCGGCTCGCTCAACGTCTACTCGCAGATCGGCCTGATCACACTCGTGGGCCTGATCACCAAGCACGGCATCCTGATCGTCGAGTTCACCAACCAGCTGCGCGAGCACGGCATGGCCATGCGCGAAGCCCTGGTCAAGGCCTCGGCGCAGCGCCTGCGCCCCATCCTCATGACCACCGGCGCCATGGTGCTGGGCGCGGTGCCACTGGCCCTGGCCACCGGGGCGGGCGCCGAGAGCCGCATGCAAATTGGCTGGGTCATCGTGGGTGGCATGAGCCTGGGCACGGTGCTCACGCTGTTTGTGGTGCCCACCATGTACTCGCTGTTCGCGCGCCAGGCGGTGCCGGGCCCGAACAAGGCGGTCGCGCAGGACTACGCGCCCAACACCGACGCCTCCGACATCAACGCCTGAACGCCTCGGGATGTGACAAGGGCCTGCATGGCAGGCCCTTGTTTTTTGGGGTGGGGCGCTTACAGGTGCCCGTCGAACATCATCACCTCGACCCAGTCGCCCGCCTGGGCCGTGCCCTGCTGGTGACCGAGCACGATCAGGCCGTTGGCCTGCACCATGGAGCTCAGCACGCCCGAGCCCTGGTTGCCGGTGAGGCGCACCCAGAGCTCGCCATCGTCACGGTGTTCGACGATGCCGCGCTGGTACTCGGTGCGGCCCGGTTTCTTGCGCAGGGTCTCGGCCGTGCGCGCGCGCAGCAGCGGCTGCGGCAGCGCCTGCCAGCCCATGAGCTTTTGAAGGGCAGGGCGCACAAAGGCGGCGAAGGTCACCATCACGGCCACCGGGTTGCCCGGCAAACCAAAGAGCAGGGCCGAGCGCTCGCCTTGCGCCAGGCGCCCCACGGCCATGGGCCGGCCCGGGCGCATGGCGATGCGCCAAAACGCCACATCGCCGAGCTTTTTCATCATGGCCTTGGTGTGGTCGGCCTCGCCCACGCTCACGCCGCCGCTCGTGATCACGGCGTCGGCCTGCGCGGCGGCCTGCACGAAGGCGGCTTCGAGTTGCGCGGGCTCGTCCTTGACCACGCCCATGTCGATGACTTCGCAGCCCAGGCGCGTGAGCAGGCCGTGCACGGTGTAGCGGTTGCTGTCGTAGACCGCGCCTTCGCGCGGGGGCTCGCCCAGGCTCAGGATCTCGTCGCCCGTGGAGAAATACGCGACCTTCGGACGCCGCCAGACCTTCACGCTCGGCAGGCCCAGGCTCGCCACCAGGCCGCAGGCCGCGGGCGTGAGGCGGCTGCCGGCTTTCAGGGCAGGCTGGCCGGCCATGAGGTCTTCGCCGAGCAGGCGGCGGTTGTCGCCCGTTCGCAGCAGGCCGGTCGGCACGGTGACGGTGTCGCCCTCGACCTGCACCAGCTCCTGCGGCGCCACGGTGTCCAGGCCCGCGGGCATGATGGCCCCGGTCATGATGCGCACGCATTCGCCCGCGCCGCAGGTGCCCACCCAGGCCTTGCCGGCCAGCGCGGTGCCGACCACGCGCAGGCGTGTCGGCTGGCTTGTTTCCATCTCGCTGCCCCGAAAGGCAAAACCGTCCATGGCCGAGTTGTCGTGCGGCGGCACGCTGATCGGCGAGACCACGTCCTCGGCGAGGATGCGGTCGAGGGCCTGCAGGGGTGAAACGGTTTCGGCCTCGCGCACGGGCTGCACCAGCTCGGCGAGGAAGGCGTTGACATGCTGGGCCGAGAGGGCCTGCGGGTCATAGCCCTGCAGGCGCTCGGCGATGGCTTGGAGGCTGTCCGGGGCGCTCATAGCGATTCGAGCTTTTGCAGTTCTTCGAGGGTGTTGGCGTTGAAGAAGGCCTCGGGTGCGTCCTGCGGCCGGTCAAAGGGCACGAGGGCGCAGCGGTGCTGGCCGGTCCAGGCGTCGATCTTGCGTCCGCCTTTTTGGGTGAACGCCACCAGGCTGTCGAGCAGCTCCATGCGCAGCAGGCAGAACACCGGCTGAGGGCGCAGCTGGCCGTCTTCCTCGCGCGCGGCGGCCATGGCCAGATCGGCGTCCTGCTCGATCAGCGCGCTGTGCAGGCGCTCGAGCAGGTCGAGCGGGAACAGCGGCGTGTCGCAGGGCACGGTGAGCAAGAGCGGCGTTTCGCAGCGCTCCAGCCCCGTGAGGAAGCCCGCGAGCGGCCCGGCAAAGCCATCGAGCGTGTCGGGCCAGACGGCAGCGCCCAGCGACTCATAGGCCGCGAGGTTGCGATTGGCGTTGATCAGCACCTCTTGCGGCGCCTGGCTTTGCAGCTGCAGGCGCATCAGGGTCTGCAGCGCGAGCGGCAGGCCGCGGAAATTTTGCAGGCCCTTGTCGATGCCGCCCATGCGCGCACCGCGGCCGCCGGCCAGGATCAGGGCGGTCACGCCCTCACGTTGTGTTGTCATCTCATCCACCGATGTAACTCATCTCGACGCGGCGCACCGGCGCGCTGGTGTCGGGCGGCAGCGCGCTGCGCAGCTGCGAGTAACGGTCGCCGCGGCCCTGCCAGATCGCGTCGAGCACGCCCGCGATCTCGGCGTCGCTGGCCGCGCGCTCGCGCAGCAGCTGACGCAGGTCGTAGCCCTGGCCCGCGAACAGGCACAGGTACAGCCGCCCCTCGGTTGACAGGCGCGCGCGGTTGCAGTCGCCGCAAAAAGCCTGAGTGACGCTGCTGATGACGCCGACCTCGCCCAGGCCCGGGTCGTGGCGGCCCTGCGCGTCGGCATAGCCCCAGCGCTCGGCGGTCTCGCCGGGGGCGGCGTGCTGCAGCGCCACCAGCGGCCACTCGGCGCGCAGGCGCTCGATGAGTTCGGCACTCGGCAGCACCTCGTCCATGCGCCAGCCATTCGTCGCGCCCACGTCCATGTATTCAATGAAGCGCAGCACCACGCCCGTGCCGCGGAAATGCCGCGCCATGGGGATGATCTCGTGCTCGTTGGTGCCGCGCTTGACGACCATGTTGACCTTGACCGGGCCCAGGCCCACGGCCTTGGCGGCTTCGATGCCGCCCAGCACCTCGGCCACTGGAAAGTCGACGTCGTTCATGCGGCGGAACACCGCATCGTCCAAGCCGTCCAGGCTCACGGTCACGCGCTGCAGGCCGGCGTCCTTGAGGCTTTGCGCCTTGCGCGCCAGCAGCGAGCCGTTGCTGGTCAGTGTGAGGTCCAACGGCGCGCCATCGGCCGTGCGCAGATTGGCGAGCTGTTCGATCAGCACCTCGATGTTCTTGCGCAGCAGCGGCTCGCCGCCGGTCAGTCGGATCTTGCGCACACCGCGCTGCACGAAAACGTTGGCCAGGCGCGTGATTTCCTCAAACGAGAGCAGGGCGCTGTGCGGCAGGTAGGCGTAGTCCTTGTCAAAGACTTCCTTGGGCATGCAGTAGCTGCAGCGGAAGTTGCAGCGGTCGGTCACGCTGATGCGCAGATCGTGCAGCGGGCGCTGCAAGCGGTCCAGCGGGGCTTCGCCCTGGACGGCGACCGCGGCCGGCAGGGCCAGGCTGGGGTGGCGCTGGTCGACCAGCGGGATGACACGTTCGGACATGGCGCCATTGTGCCCGAGCCGGTATGTCCCCAAAACGCAAAAGGCCCGCGCAAGCGGGCCTGGAACACAGCGCTGAGGGGGATCAGCTGCCGTGGAATTTCACCACCAGCGGCACGATCAAGAGCGCCACGATGTTGATGATCTTGATCAGCGGGTTGATGGCCGGGCCGGCGGTGTCCTTGTAGGGGTCGCCCACGGTGTCACCGGTCACGGCCGCCTTGTGGGCCTCAGAGCCCTTGCCGCCGTGGTGGCCGTCTTCGATGTATTTCTTGGCGTTGTCCCAGGCGCCGCCGCCGGTGCACATCGAGATCGCGACGAACAGGCCCGTGACGATGGTGCCCATGAGCAGGCCGCCCAGGGCCTTGGGCCCGAGCAGCAGGCCGACCACGATGGGCACGGCCACGGGCAGCAGGCTGGGGATCACCATTTCCTTGATGGCCGCGCCCGTCAGCATGTCCACCGCGCGACCGTATTCGGGCTTGGCCGTGCCTTCCATGATGCCGGCGATCTCCTTGAACTGGCGGCGCACCTCGACCACCACCGCACCCGCCGCGCGGCCCACGGCCTCCATGGCCATGGCGCCAAACAGGTAGGGGATCAGGCCGCCGATGAACAGGCCCACGATCACCAGCGGGTCCGACAGGTCGAAGCTGATGGCCTTGCCATAGGTTTCGAGCTTGTGGGTGTAGTCGGCAAACAGCACCAGCGAGGCCAGGCCCGCCGAGCCGATGGCGTAGCCCTTGGTCACGGCTTTGGTCGTGTTGCCCACGGCGTCCAGCGGGTCGGTGATGTCGCGGACGCTGGAGGGCAGTTCGGACATCTCGGCGATGCCGCCGGCGTTGTCGGTGATCGGGCCATAGGCGTCGAGCGCGACCACGATGCCCGCCATCGAGAGCATGGACATGGCCGCCACGGCCACGCCATACAGGCCGGCCAGGCCGTAGGCGACCACGATGGCCACGCAGACGAAGATCACCGGCCAGGCGGTCGAGCGCATGGACACGCCCAGGCCCGCGATGATGTTGGTGCCGTGGCCGGTGGTCGAGGCCTGGGCGATGTGCTGTACCGGGCTGTACTGGGTGCCGGTGTAGAACTCGGTGATCCACACGAGCGCGGCGGTGAGCACCAGGCCGACCACGCAGGCGCCAAAGAGCTTCATCTGGCTGCCGGCCGCGCCCAGCGCGTTGTCGGGCATGAGCGCGGTGGTGACGAAGTAGAAGGCGATCAGCGAGAGCCCGCCCGCGATCGCCAGGCCCTTGTAGAGCGCCGGCATCACATTGCTCATGCCCGGGCTGGCTTTGACGAAGAAGCAGCCGATGATGGAGGCGACGATGGACACCGCGCCCAGCGCCAGCGGGTAGAGCACGGCCTGCACTGGCGCGCCGGCGACCAGCAGGGCGCCGAGCACCATGGTGGCGATCAGCGTGACGGCGTAGGTCTCAAAGAGGTCGGCCGCCATGCCGGCGCAGTCGCCCACGTTGTCGCCCACGTTGTCGGCGATCACCGCCGGGTTGCGCGGATCGTCCTCGGGGATGCCGGCCTCCACCTTGCCCACCAGGTCGGCGCCCACATCGGCGCCCTTGGTGAAGATGCCGCCGCCCAGGCGCGCGAAGATCGAGATCAGCGAGGAGCCGAAGGCGAAGCCGATCAAAGGGTTGAGCAGGCTGGCGAGGTTTTTGTCGGGGGTGAGGTGGCCGTTGCCCGTGAGGAACCAGAAAAAGCCGCTCACGCCCAAGAGGCCCAGGCCCACCACCAGCATGCCGGTGATGGCGCCGCCGCGAAACGCCACGTCGAGCGCCGGGCCGATGCCCTGGGTGGCCGCCTGGGCGGTGCGCACATTGGCGCGCACCGAGACGTTCATGCCGATGAAGCCGCAGGCGCCCGACAGCACCGCGCCGACCACGAAGCCGACCGCCGTGGTGCCGTCCAGGAAGATGCCCATGAGCACGGCCAGCACGAAGCCGACGATGGCGATGGTTTTGTACTGGCGCGCCAGGTAGGCGGCTGCGCCGGCCTGGATGGCGGCGGCGATTTCCTGCATGCGGGCGTTGCCCGCGTCCTTGGACAGAATCCAGCCACGGGCCCAAATGCCGTAAGCCACGGCCAGCAGGCCGCAAACGAGCGCCAACATCAGCGCCGAATTGCTTGTCATCGTGTTCTCCTCGAGGGTTGTCGCAGATCAGAGGTGCAACGCTGTGGTGTCACCTCCACGGCGTTGCTTCCTCGCCCTGCCCCAGAGGGGGACGATTGGCCAACGCGTCCATTAGAGGTGGCGGGCCGGTCAGGGCGCAAGCCCTGTGAAAGTAAAATCAGGGTTAATCCCAGTCGTTCTGATTTCCATCAACCTTTCCAAGAGACAAGCACCATGTCCCTCGACAACGTGACCCCCGGCAGCAAGGCCCCCGATGCGTTCAACGTGATCATCGAAATCCCGATGAACGCCGACCCGATCAAATACGAAGTGGACAAGGAAACCGGCGCCCTGTTCGTGGACCGCTTCATGACCACCGCCATGCACTACCCGACCAACTACGGCTATGTGCCCCAGACCCTGTCGGGCGACGGCGACCCGGTCGACGTGCTGGTCATCACCCCCTACGCCCTGCACCCGGGCGTGGTCGTGCCCTGCCGCGCCCTGGGCATCCTGATGATGGAAGACGAGGCCGGCGTCGATGGCAAGGTGATTGCCGTGCCGACCAGCAAGATCCTGCCGATGTACGACCACTGGAAGGACATCGAGGACGTCAACGCCATGCGCCGTAACGCCATTGCCCACTTCTTCGAGCACTACAAGGACCTCGAAAAAGGCAAGTGGGTCAAGGTGCTGGGCTGGGAAGGCCTGGACGCGGCCAAGAAGGAAATCACCGACGGCATCGCGGCTTACAACGCGGCCAAGAAGTGATCGGGCTGCCCCGCGCCAGCGGGGCGCCAGTTAAAAAGCCTGCTGAATTTCAGCAGGCTTTTTTGTATCTGTAGGAGGCCGCCCTCGCGGCCGAAAACTGCTTGGTCCGGGGCGCTCTCCCACCAGCCTCAGTCGCGGAAGTTGTTGAAGGACAGCGGCAGCTCGGCCATGTCCTTGCGCAAGAGCGCCATCGCGGCCTGCAGGTCGTCGCGCTTGGCGCCCGTGACGCGCACCGCATCGCCCTGGATCGAGGCCTGCACCTTCATCTTGGAGTCCTTGATGATGCGGGTGATCTTCTTGGCGTCTTCGGTGGCGATGCCCTCGCGCACCTTGACCACCTGCTTGACCTTGTCGCCGCCGATTTTCTCGACCTTGCCGATGTCCAGAAAGCGCACGTCCACATTGCGCTTGGTCAGCTTGTTGCGCAGGATGTCCTCGACCTGGGTGAGCTGGAACTCGGCGTCGCCGTAGAGGGTGATTTCCTTGTCCTTGAGCTCGATCGCGGCGGAGGTGCCCTTGAAGTCGAAACGGGTGCCGATTTCCTTGGCCGAGGTGTCCACGGCGTTGCGGACTTCGACCATATTGGGTTCGCAAACGGTGTCAAAAGAAGGCATGGCTCGAAACGTTGCAAAGGTTGGGAATGCGACAATTCTCCCATGATCCTGGAGCACCACGTCCCCCTGCAGCCTTACAACACCTTCGGCATCGCCGCAAAGGCCGAGGCTTTGGTGCGCGTGCGCTCCGACAGCGATTTGCGCGCCGTGCTGCAGGACGCGCGACTGGCCCACCTGCCGCGCACGGTGCTGGGTGGCGGCAGCAATGTGGTGCTGACCGGCGACGTCAAAGGCCTGGTGCTCAAGGTCGAGGTGCCGGGCCTGCGCTTGGCCGGTGAAACCGACAAACACTGGATCGTCGAGGCCGGCGGCGGCGAGGTCTGGCACGCGCTGGTGCGCTGGACGCTCGAGCAGGGCTGGCCGGGCCTGGAGAATATGGCGCTGATCCCGGGCACGGTGGGCGCCTCGCCGGTGCAAAACATCGGCGCCTACGGCGTCGAGCTGCAGGACCGCTTCCACGAACTCGACGCGATGGACCTGTTCACCGGCGAGGTCTTCACGCTCAACCACGCGCAGTGCGGCTTTGGCTACCGCGACTCGGTGTTCAAGCACGCGAGCCACGGCCCCGAGGACCTGGGCCTGGCCGGCCGCGCGGTGATCCTGCGCGTGCGCTTCGCGCTGCCCAAGGCCTGGAAGCCCGAGCTGGGTTACCTGGACCTGGAGCGCAAAAGGGCCGAGACGGGCATTGCCAACCCGGATGCGCGCACGATTTTCGACTGGGTCTGCGCGATCCGCCGCGCCAAGCTGCCCGACCCGGCCGTCATCGGCAACGCCGGCAGCTTCTTCAAGAACCCGACCGTCACCCCCGAGCAGTGCGCCGACATCATCGCGCGCGAGCCCAAGGTGGTGCACTACCCCATGCCCGACGGCACGGTGAAGCTGGCCGCCGGCTGGCTGATCGACGCCTGCGGCTGGAAGGGCAAGACCGTGGGCCATGCGGGCGTCTACGACAAGCAGGCGCTGGTGCTGGTCAACCGCGGCACGCCCGAGCGCCCCTGCACGGGCGGCGAGGTGATGACCCTGGCCAGGGCCATCCAGACCAGCGTCTACGAGCGCTTTGGCATCCGGCTCGAGCCGGAGCCGGTGGTCATCTGAAAAAGAAAACGGCCTCACATGGAGGCCGTTCGAATGAAGGCGGGTAGCGCCTTACTGCTTGCTGCCTTCCAGCTTGAAGATGCTCGGGCCTTCGCCCGTCGACAGCAGCCCGGTGTGGGCGTAGACGCCCAGCTTGGCGCGGGTGTCGGTGATGTCGAGGTTGCGCATGGTCAGTTGGCCGATGCGGTCCAGCGGGCTGAACGGGGCGTCTTCCACCTTTTCCATGCTCAGGCGCTCGGGCGCGTAGGTCAGGTTGGGCGACTCGGTGTTGAGCAGGCTGTAGTCGTTGCCGCGGCGCAGTTCCAGCGTCACGGTGCCGGTGATGGCGCGCGCGACCCAGCGCTGGGCGGTCTCGCGCAGCATGATGGACTGCGGGTCGAACCAGCGGCCCTGGTAGAGCAGGCGGCCCAGGCGCAGGCCGTTGATGCGGTACTGCTCGATCGTGTCTTCGTTGTGGATGCCGGTGACCAGGCGCTCGTAGGCGATGTGCAGCAGCGCCATGCCCGGGGCTTCGTAGATGCCGCGGCTCTTGGCTTCGATGATGCGGTTCTCGATCTGGTCGCTCATGCCCAGACCGTGGCGGCCGCCGATTTCGTTGGCCTTGAGGAACAGCGCCACCGGGTCGGCGTACTCGACGCCGTTCAATGCGACCGGAATGCCTTCTTCAAAGCGCACCGAGACTTCTTCGGCCTTGACGTCGACTTCGGGTTTCCAGAATGGCACGCCCATGATGGGGTTGACGATGCGGATGCCGCTGTTCAGGTGCTCGAGGTCCTTGGCTTCGTGCGTGGCGCCGAGCATGTTGGAGTCGGTCGAATAGGCCTTTTCCACGCTCATCTTGTAGTCAAAGCCATTGGCAATCAGGAATTCGCTCATTTCCTTGCGGCCACCCAGCTCGTCGATGAAGGTCTGGTCCAGCCAGGGCTTGTAGATCTTGAGGCTGGGGTTGGTCAGCAGGCCGTAGCGGTAAAAGCGCTCGATGTCGTTGCCCTTGAAGGTCGAGCCGTCGCCCCAGATGTGGACGTCGTCTTCCTTCATGGCGGCCACCAGCATGGTGCCGGTCACGGCGCGGCCCAGCGGGGTGGTGTTGAAGTAGGTGATGCCACCGGTAGAGATGTGGAAGGCGCCGCACTGGATGGCGGCAATGCCTTCGTGGGCCAGCTGGGTGCGGCAGTCGACCAGACGGGCCTTCTCGGCGCCGTAGGCCAGCGCCTTGCGTGGGATCTCTTCGTAATCCGACTCGTCGGGCTGGCCCAGGTTGGCGGTGTAAGCGTAGGGCATGGCGCCCTTTTGTTTCATCCACAGCAGGGCGGCCGAGGTGTCGAGGCCGCCCGAGAAGGCGATGCCGACTTTTTGCCCCTTGGGCAGGTTTTGCAGGATGGTGCTCATGGGGTCAACCGAAATGGCAGATGTAGTGGTAGGCCTCGGCGACCTTGATCTCGAAGCTGGAATTGCCGGGCACGCTGAATTTCTCACCGGCCGAGGACTTGACCCAGGTGTCGGTGCCCGCGAGCTTGTATTCGCAAGAACCGGCCACGCATTCCATGACCTCGGGCGCACCGGTGTTGAAGGTGAGTTGGGCCGGCAGCACCACGCCCACCGACAGCTGGGTGCCGTCGGCTTTCGTCAGGCTGTGGCTGACGCACTTGCCGTCGAAATAAACATTGGCCTTGGTGTTGACGGAGACGCTGTCGATTTTTTCGGTGCTCATGGTGTGGGGTGTTGAGAAGCGGCCGGGCCGCAAAAACAGACAGGGGCCGCCAAGGCCCCTGCATCGGTCAAACCCTGATTTTAACGGCCCTCGGGGCGCGCCCGCGCTCAGCGCCAGTGGCGGTGGTGACCGCCGCCATACCAACCCCAGCCGAGGTGGATGCTGGTGCTCACCGGCCAGGGACGGTAGTAGACCGGCGCAGGGACGTAGACCGGCGCCGGTGCGTAGACGACGGAGGGCTGGGTGTAGACCACCGGGGCCGCCTGGGTCACCACCGTGGTGGGGGCCACGGTGGGGGCGCTTTGCAGGCCCGCCGGCGTGATCTGCAGGGGCAGGGTGGGACCCGGGTCTTGCGGCAGCTGCACGGTGTATGGCTTACCCGCGTATTCGTAGACCACGGTGTAGCCGACCAGGCGGTTTTCCATCACGGTCTGGGTGCTGCAGGTGGTCACGGGCTGGCTGTTGGCGTGGCTCTCGGCCTGGTTGCCGAGCATGGCGCCCCCGACGGCGCCCACGATCGTGCCCAGGCCCCGGCCATCGCCGAGCGCGGTGCCGATCACGCCGCCAGCGATCGCGCCGGTCAGCGCGCCACCGCCGCTCGTGGGGGCGTTCGGGGTGATGGTTTGGGCACAGGTCTGGCGCGGCACGGCCACCTGTTGGTAGACCGCGGTGCGCGAGAGCACCAGGCCCATTTCCTGCGCTTGCGCCAGGCCGCAGGCGGCCAGCAAGGCGCTGCATAAGAGGCTGGTTTTCATGGCGAATTTCTCCCGCTGGTGGTGACGGGCCAGTTTATCGGCAGAGCCCAGGGGCTGCGTGCGCGCTGTGTAAAGTGGCGCCAGAAAAAGGTCATGCGGGCCACTGTTCGGGTGTGAAGCCCACGGTGATGCGGCCCGAGGGCCAGGCGATCACGGGCCGCTTGATCACGCTGGCCTGCGCGAGCATCAGGGCCTTGGCGCTGGCGTCATCGACCACGCCGGCCTGGCGCGCAGCATCGAGCTGGCGCCAGGTCGTGCCCTTGCGGTTGAGCACGGTTTCCCAGCCGCAGGCCTGAAGCCAGGCATCGAGTTCGGCTTCGGGCACGCCTTGCTTCTTGAAATCGTGGAATTGGTGGTCAAGCCCCTGCGCGCCGAGCCAGGCGCGGGCTTTTTTGACGCTGTCGCAGTTGGGGATGCCGTAAACGGTGAGGGTGGTCATGGCGGATGCTGGGTTCTGAAAAGGGCCAACGGCGTTTGAGACAATCGCCGACCATGAAGACTTTACAAGACTGGCTCGAATTCTGTGAACGCCTGCACCCGGTCGCGATCGACATGGGGCTCGAGCGCGTGCGCGCCGTGGCGCAGCGCCTGGACCTGCGTTTCGAATGCCCGGTCATCACCGTGGCGGGCACCAACGGCAAGGGCTCGACCTGCGCCATGCTCGAGGCCATCTTGCTCGAATCGGGCTACCGCACCGGCGTCTACACCTCGCCGCACCTGGTGCATTTCGAGGAGCGCTGCCGCCTTTCGGGCCAGTCGGCCTCGCCCGAGGCGCTGGCCGAGGCCTTTGCCGCGGTCGAGGCGGTGCGCGGCGAGACCAGCCTCACGTATTTCGAGTTCAGCACCCTGGCCATCCTCTGGCTTCTGGCCCGCCAGCCGCTGGATGCGGTGATCCTGGAGGTGGGCCTCGGCGGCCGCCTGGACGCGGTCAATGTGGTGGACGCCGACTGCGCCATCATCACCAGCATCGACCTCGACCACATGGCCATTCTGGGGCCCGACCGCGAAACGATCGGCCGCGAGAAGGCCGGCATCCTGCGCGCCGGCCGGCCCGCCGTGGTCAGCGACCCGGTGCCGCCGCAGAGCGTGGTCGATGCGGCCGAGGCCCTGGGCGCCGACCTTTGGCGTTTCGGGCGCGACTTCAACTTCTCGGGCGACAAGCAGCAGTGGGCCTGGGCCGGGCGCGGACGCCGCTATGCGGGCATGGCCTACCCGGCGCTGCGCGGCGCCAACCAGCTGGTCAACGCCTCGGGCGTGCTGGCGGCGCTCGAAGCGCTGCGCCAGCGCATCCCGGTGACGGCGCAGGCCGTGCGCAACGGCCTGGCCATGGTCGAGCTGCCCGGACGTTTCCAGATCGTGCCGGGCCAGCCGGTGCTGGTGCTCGATGTGGCGCACAACCCGCACTCGGTGGCAGCCCTGGCCGAGAACCTCGACGCCATGGGCTTTTACCCCTGCACGCACGCGGTGTTCGGCGCCATGGCCGACAAGGACCTCGCGCCCATGCTGGCGCGCATGGGTCCACTCGTCGATCGCTGGTACTTCACCGATTTGCCGCTGCCGCGCGCGGCCAGTGCCCAGGCGCTGCAGACGGCCTGGCAGGCCGGCAACACGCGCCGGGACGCCGCCGCTTCGGTCCATGCGGGCCCCCGGCAGGCCCTGCAGGCGGCGGTCGCCGCGGCCGACCCGGCTGATAGAATCGTGGTCTTTGGCTCCTTCTACACGGTGGGCGGTGTTTTGCAGGAGGGGGTGCCCCGCCTGCAGGCCAAACACCTGAGCCCCTGAGCACCACGCCATGGCTTTTTTCCAGTTCCGTTTCCCGGGCAAATCCTCTGCCGCCGCTGATGGCCTGGCCGCTGCGCCCGGAGAAAGTCTGGAAGTCGTGCGCCGGCGCGCCCGCCACCGCCTGCTGGGCGCGATCGTGCTGGTGTTCGTGGCGGTGGTGGCTTTCCCCCTCCTGTTCGATTCGCAGCCGCGCCCGGTCGCGATCGACACGCCCATCCTGATCCCCGACCGCCAGCAGACCCCGCCGCTGGCCAGCACGGTGCCCGTGCCGGCGGCGCAGGCGCCGGCCAAACCCTTGTTGCCTGCGGCTTCCGAGGTGCCCGTGCATTCGAGCCTCGAACCCGGCAAGGAAGAGCTGGTGCTGCCCCCGCCGACCGCCGCCCCCGCCGCTTCGGCCGAGCCGGCCAAGCCCGAAGCCGCCAAGAGTGCCTCGGCCGCGACCAAGAGCGAGTCCGCCGACAAACAGGACAAGCACGACAGCAAGGCCAAGCCCGCCGACGATGGCAGCAAGGCCAAGGCCCTGCTGGAGGGCAAGAGTGCCGCCGCCGAGCCGGCCCGCCACATCGTGCAGGTGGGCGCTTTCGCCGACGCCGACAAGGTGCGCGAGGTGCGCCGCAAGCTCGAGCAGGCTGGCCTCAAAACCTACACCCAGACCATCGAAGGCAAGGACGGCAAGCGCACGACGCGTGTGCGTGTGGGGCCGTTCGAGAGCCGCGCCGAGGCCGAAAAAGCCGCGGCCCGCGTGCGCAAGCTCGATTTGGCGGCGCAGCTGGTGGTCCTCTAAAGCATGGGGCTGCCATTGACCGATGGCGTCTTCGGCGGCATCTTGCTGGTGTCCTTGCTGGTGGGCGCCTGGCGCGGCCTGGTGCACGAGCTGATGTCGCTGGCCGGGTGGATGACCGCCTTTGTGCTGGCCCAGTGGCTGGCGCACGATGTGGCGCAGTGGCTGCCCGTCTGGCGCGATGCCGCGGCGCCGGTGCGCCATGCGCTGGGCTTTGTGATCGTGTTTGTGGCCAGCGTGTTCGCGGCCAGTTTGCTGGCCTGGCTGTTGCGCCAGGTGGTCGACGGCACCGGCCTGCGGCCGGCCGACCGCGCACTCGGCGCGCTCTTCGGTGTCGCGCGGGGCGTGCTGGTGCTGCTGGTGCTGACGGTGCTCGTGCACCTGCTGGGCCTGCAGCGCGAGGGCTGGTGGCAAGAGGCGCACGCCACGCCCTGGCTGCAGGTGGTGCTGGCCGGGGTCAAGCCGCTGCTGCCCGAGGCGCTGCAGAATTTCCTGCCCTGAACGGGGCAGTTTCGTTGTCGATGGAATGAACGGATACAACCATGTGTGGAATCGTTGGTGTGGTCAGTCCCACCCCGGTCAACCAGCTGATCTATGACGCGCTGCTGCTGCTGCAGCACCGTGGCCAGGACGCGGCCGGCATCGTGACCCAGCTCGGGCGCAAGTTTTTCATGCACAAGGCCAAGGGCATGGTGCGCGACGTGTTTCGCACCCGCAACATGCGCGCGCTGCCGGGCAACTGCGGTCTGGGCCAGGTGCGCTACCCGACCGCAGGCAACGCGTTCAGCGAGGAAGAGGCGCAGCCGTTTTATGTGAACGCGCCGTTCGGCATCGTGTTGGTGCACAACGGCAACCTGACCAATGCGCACGCGCTCAAGGCCGAGCTGTTTTCAAGCGACCACCGCCACATCAACACCGAGAGCGACTCCGAGGTGCTGCTCAATGTGCTGGCGCACGAGCTTGAAAAGACCACCCGCGGCCTGCCCCTCAAGCCCGCCGACGTGTTCGCGGCGGTGCGCGGCGTGCACCGGCGCATCCGCGGCTCGTATGCGGTGATCGCGCTGATCGCCGGCCACGGCCTGCTGGCCTTCCGCGATCCGCATGGCATTCGCCCGCTGTGCCTCGGCCGCAGCAAGGATGGCACCGTGATGCTGGCCAGCGAATCGGTGGCACTCGAGGGCACCTTGCAGACCTTCGAGCGCGATGTGGCGCCGGGCGAGGCGGTTTTTGTGGACCTGGAAGGCCAGGTGCACAACGCGCAGTGCGCCGAGGGCGCGCAGCTCAACCCCTGCATCTTCGAGTTCGTCTACCTCGCGCGCCCCGATTCGACGCTCGACGGCATCTCGGTCTACCAGGCGCGTCTGAACCTGGGCGAGACGCTGGCCAAGCGCGTGATCTCGACCGTGCCGCCCAACGACATCGATGTGGTGATCCCGATCCCCGAGTCGAGTCGGCCGAGCGCCACGCAGCTCGCGCACCTGCTGGGCATTCCCTACCGCGAGGGCTTTGTGAAGAACCGCTACGTGGGCCGCACCTTCATCATGCCCGGTCAGGCGGTGCGCAAGAAGTCGGTGCGCCAGAAGCTCAATGTGATCGCGAGCGAGTTCAAGGGCCGCAATGTGCTGCTGGTCGACGACTCGATCGTGCGCGGCACCACCAGCAAGGAAATCGTGCAGATGGCGCGCGACGCCGGCGCGCGCAAGGTCTACATGGCCAGCGCCGCGCCGCCGGTGCGCTTTCCGAACGTCTACGGCATCGACATGCCGACCAAGGATGAACTGGTCGCGCACGGCCGCACCGTCGACGAGGTGCGCGAGATCATCGGTTGTGACGCGCTGATCTACCAGGACGTGGCCGCGATGAAACAAGCCGTGGCGCGGGCGCGCAGCGCCCAGGCCGTCGCGCTCAAGGGCTTCGACGCCTCCTGCTTCGACGGCGTCTACGTCACCGGCGACGTCTCGGCCGACGACATCGTGCGCCTCAATGAAAACCGGCCGCAGGCCGAGGAGGGCGAGGTCGACAACTCGCGCCTGGCCCTGCCCAACACTTCGGAGTGAGCCGATGACCTCCAAACCCCTGCCGCCAGGCCTGCACACCGACACGCTCGCGGTGCGCGCGGCGGTCGACAAGTCGCAGTACGGAGAAAACTCCGAGGCCTTGTTCCTGACCTCCAGCTTCACCCAGCCCGACAGTGAAACGGCCGCGCGCCGCTTCTCGGGCCTGGAAGACGGCTACATCTACTCGCGCTTCACCAACCCGACCAACGCCAGCATGGAAAAGCGGCTGGCCGCGCTCGAAGGCGCCGAGGCCTGCATCTCGACGTCGAGCGGCATGTCGGCCGTGCTGCTCTTGTGCATGGGCCTGCTCAAGGCCGGTGACCATGTGCTGTGCTCGCAGTCGGTCTTTGGCTCGACACTCAAGCTGATCGGCACCGAGTTCGCCAAGTTCGGCGTGCAAAGCACTTTCGTGCCGCAGACCGATGTGGCCGCCTGGCAGGCGGCGGTGCAGCCCAACACCAAGCTGCTGTTTGCCGAAACGCCGACCAACCCGCTGACCGAGGTCTGCGACATCGCGGCGCTGGCCGACATCGCCCACAAGGCAGGCGCCTTGCTCGCGGTCGACAACTGCTTTTGCACGCCCGCGCTGCAGCGCCCGATCGCCCTGGGCGCCGACATCGTGGTGCACTCGGGCACCAAATACCTCGATGGCCAGGGCCGCGTGGTGGCCGGTGCGCTGTGCGCGAGCGAGTCGCTGGTCAAGGACGTCTTCATCCCGGTGATGCGCAGCGCGGGCATGAGCCTGTCGGCCTTCAACGCATGGGTCGTGCTCAAGGGCATGGAGACGCTGGGCATCCGCATGGAGGCGCAGTCGGCGCGCGCGCTCGCGCTCGCCAGCTGGCTTGAGACCCACCCCAAGGTGGCCCGTGTGTATTACCCTGGCCTGCCGAGCCACCCGCAGCACGCGCTCGCGATGCGCCAGCAGTCGGGCCTCGGTGGCGCCGTTGTCGCTTTCGATGTCGTCGGTGACACGGCCGAAGCGGGCCGTCGCAACGCGTTTCATGTGATCGACAGCACGCAGCTGCTCTCGGTCACGGCCAACCTGGGCGATGTGAAGACCATCATCACCCAGCCCGCCAGCACCTCGCACGGGCGCCTGACCGAAGCGCAGCGCCTGGCCGCGGGCATCCGGCAGAACCTGGTCCGCATCGCCGTGGGCCTGGAGCACCTTGACGACCTCAAGGCCGACCTGTTGCGCGGCCTCGACACTTTGTGAGCATGACCAACATCCGTACACGCATCGCCCCGTCGCCGACGGGCTTCCTGCACCTGGGCACCGCCCGCACCGCGCTCTATTCCTGGGCCTACGCACGCCACCACGGCGGCGAGTTCGTGCTGCGCATCGAAGACACCGATGTGGCGCGCTCCACGCAAGACTCGGTTGACCAGATCCTGCACTCCATGCACTGGCTGGGCCTGGGCTACGACGAAGGCCCCGTCTACCAGATGCAGCGCCTGGACCGTTACCAGGCCGTGATCGACCAGATGCTGGCCGCGGGCACGGCGTACCGCTGCTACTGCACGCCCGAAAACCTCGAGGCCATGAAGGCCGCGCAGGAAGCGCGCGGTGAAAAACGCCTGTACGACCGCCGCTGGCGCCCCGCGCCGGGCAAGGTGCTGCCGCCCGTGCCCGAAGGCGTCAAGCCTGTCATCCGTTTCGCCAACCCGGTCGACGGCGTGGTGAGCTGGGACGATCTGGTCAAGGGCCCGATCGCCATCAGCAACACCGAAATCGACGACCTGATCATCCAGCGCGCCGACGGCGTGCCGACCTACAACTTCGCGGTGGTGGTCGACGACTGGGACATGGCGATCAGCCATGTCTTCCGCGGCGACGAGCACATCAACAACACGCCCTGGCAGATCAACATCTACCGTGCGCTCGGCGCGCCGCTGCCCTTGTTTTGCCACCTGCCGGTGATCCTGGGTGACGATGGGCAAAAGCTGTCCAAGCGCCGCGGCGCCGTGGCGGTGTCGAACTACGCCGAGGCGGGCTACCTGCCCGAGGCCATGAACAACTACCTCGCGCGTCTGGGCTGGAGCCATGGCGACGACGAGATCTTCAGCCTCGCGCAGATGGTGCAGTGGTTCGACGGCACGCACCTGTCCAAGAGCCCGGCGCAGTGGGATGCGGCCAAGCTGCTGTGGGTCAATGCCCAGCACCTCAAGGCCATGCCCGATGCCGAACTCGCCGAGCGTGTGCGGCCCCATCTGCAGGGCCTGGCCACCGACGAGCGCCTGGTCGGCATCTGCGGCCTGTTCAAGGACCGCTGCGAGACCCTGGTGGCGCTGGCCGGCTGGGTGCGCGCCTTTTATGACGATGTGCAACCCAAAGCCGAAGACCTGGCCCAACATGTGACGCCGGCGGTGCAGCCCGCCATCGATGCGCTGGCCGCCAAGCTCCAGGAGGTGCCTTGGACGGCGCCCGAGATCAGCACCGCGTTCAAGCAGGTGCTGACCGAAGCCGGCCTCAAAATGCCCCAGCTCGCGATGCCGGTGCGCGTGCTGGTCATGGGCACACCGCAGACGCCTTCGGTCGATCAGGTGCTGTGGCTGTGCGGCCGTGAAAAAGTTTTGGCCCGCCTTGCAAAACGCTGAAAAATCTGTCTATAATTCAAGTCTCGACACCAACGAGGTGCAGAGCAAAACGCCGAAGCAATTGGGCGTGATGTGATGTTCCAAATGGGGGTATAGCTCAGCTGGGAGAGCGCTTGCATGGCATGCAAGAGGTCATCGGTTCGATCCCGTTTACCTCCACCACATGGTTCGAGAAGTCCAGGTTTTGACCC
>JACCDU011063295.1_pt1 | contig 19329 bp, 14 predicted proteins | sample 7446081 | NCBI WGS metagenome assembly JACCDU01 (sample SAMN15323447, study PRJNA562643) | freshwater metagenome | isolation source: river surface water | place: USA:Blue River Watershed | collected 2017-08-17
CGGAATGAAAAACGGGCGGTCAGGTGTACCTGGCGGCCCGTTTTGTTTTCCCGGGCGGTTCCGCAACGGAATCCCCGAAAAGCGCGGGTGGCGAAATTGGTAGACGCACCAGGTTTAGGTCCTGACGTTCGCAAGAACGTGCCGGTTCGAGTCCGGCCCCGCGCACCAATGAAAATCAAGCTGGATCAAGGACTTGCGTGATTTTCAGGGGGTTGTGAGAACTCATCGGTGTTCATCCGATTTCACCGGTTTTCACGGCATTTGACAATGCCAGTTTGGGAAGATTTTGGGAAGCCGCGAGCCCCTATCCCCAGAGGGCGAAGGCTGCAGAGGACGTCGCTGGAGCCCGAATGTCAAAGCACTTGCCTATCTTGAGGGACATGTTTCCAGGCCAGGTGATGCTCGGTGTGGAGCAGATCGCCCAATGCCTCAACTTGAGCAAGGGCCACATTTACAACCTCAGCAGTGCCCGCCGGCTCCCGTTCAAGATCGACGGGTCGGTCGAAGGGCGTTTGCGCGTATCGATCGTCGAGCTGGCCGACTATTTGGACCGCTCGCTCCTGTCCCAACCTTCGGCCAACGACGAGCCTCCTGCGGCGATCGCAGCGCCTGCCAAACGCGGTCCGGGCCGGCCCCGGGGCTCCACCACCCAGCGCTTGGCAAAGGCCGCATTCCAAGCTGCGTTGCGCGCCGAGATCGTGATGTTCGAGGCGCGTGCGATGCTGCTGGAGATCAATCAGCGGCTCAACGCCGATGAGCCAAAGGGACCCAGCGCTGACCCTGCGGAAGCCGACTTGTCCCGCATCGTCCTCGTGGCAGAAGTGCAGTCCGCATTGGCGCGGCTTCACGATGCCTATGTGTCCACCGCACCCGAGCCCGACGATGCCGAGGACTACGAGGATGAGCTCGACGATTGAGCGCGCAGGGTCGTCCAGAATTGTTGTCCGTTCGCAACGATGAAGCGCTTGCAATCCAGCTCTTCTAGGTGATCGTCGCGTTCTTTCGTACTATTCAAGCGTGGTGCAGCCACCTTTGGGTGTGACGATTCATGTGCATCACCTGCCGGTCAAACGTGTGAGCCACGCAGGCCACTTTTAGTTGTCCTTTCTCTCCGTTCGCGGAGTTGTTCTAGCGCAGTCGATTCAGCAAGGCCATGCACTGGTCAGCCTTGTTGCTCGTCCGAGCGCGTCTTCAACAACGAAAGGACGACTCCATGCTCACCCATCAGCACCCCAGCCGCGATCACCGTGCGGTCTCGGCACCTAAGGGCCAGCGCAAGCCTGTGGCACGCGCCGTGCATCATTCCACTCGCCGCCCGTCAGCGCCGGTGTACGAGCCCGCGCGGCTGATCGATCCCACTCACGTTCGGCGCAGCCAGACGCCTAACCGCGCGTCCGCGGCGTTCGGGCAGAACGATCCCGATTACGCCGAGCTCGATGAGTCCATCCGCACCCAGAAGGGCAACACGGTGCCGATCCTGGTGCGCATGCTCACGGTCAAAGAGAAGGGGGAGGGGGCCTGCCGCTACGAGCTGATCGCCGGCGAGCGGCGGCTGCGGGCCTGCCGTGCGCATGGCCTGCCCGTCCTCGCGACGGTGGTCAAGAACATCGATCCGGTCCAGCAGTTGGTCCTGACGATGACCGAGAACACCGGCCGCTGCAGCCTGCGGCCATTCGAACTCGGCCGCCAAGTGATCCATGCGATGAAGATCACAGGCAAGTCGCAAAACGAAATCGCTGCGATCCTCGGACACGACAAGGGGCAGATCAGCAAGGCTGCGGGAATCGCCAAGCTGCCCAGCGCGGTGGTTGCTGCGTTCACCTCGCCGAGGGACATTCGCTACACTGATCTCCCCAAGATCCAGCAGGCGCTCGAACGGGCGAGCGATCGCGTCGTCAAGGCGGCGCAAAAGCTCAAGAAAGCCAAGCTCCAGTTCACGGTGGATGAAGTCGTGGAACGCCTGACGGCGGCAGCTAAGCTCCCGGCAAACACGCCTACGGCGCAACAGCCCAAGTCGTGCATCGTCCCTGCGCTGTACGTGGCGGGGAACCTCATCGCCAACACCCGTCTGGACAAGTCAGGGCTGCTGGAAGTGAGCATGAAGGTTCCGCTGTCTGAGAAGGACCAGGTCAAGCTGCTCGACCGGATTCAGCGCTTCGTCGCGAGGACCCTGTTGCAGGAATCTGGAGTGAATGGTGCCTTGACCACCTAGTTCATGAACCGTGATCCCGCCATCCGCAAGCAGGTGTGTTGGTCTGCTCGGTCAGCAACCCGGGGTCGCCTCCGAGCAGTGTTGAATCGTTCAACATCCGGAGGCAAGTAGACCAGTGTTGAATCATTCAACACCTCGGGTTGTTCAACCTTGTGAACTGGGAATTACAGGCAGCGCCTCAAATATCTTAGTGTTTCGTCTGGCTGCAGGACTTGGTTGAGCGCCCCTCGGGGAGCGGTACGCTATCTCCAGGGTTAGCGGTTGAGCGAGAGCCGCTAGAGGCTGGTTGCGGACGGACGTGATTGGCGCACGGAGCGGCCGTGATTGTTGAAACCGGTCATTCGCTCGGCGCGAGCCCCGGGGACTGCTACACCTCCAAGAACCGTCGTTCGAACCTGGTCACGAGAAATCGCCGCACGAACGACCGCTCTGGTTCGGTCTGACCTAGTGCTCCCGACCCATTGCGGTAATTTGAACCGTCACAGGCCGTTCCGCCGCCCTGGTTGCGAACGTTGTAGACGCCGCTGAAAGCGTGTCCGTGCCGATGCGAGTGCCCGGCACTTAGGCCGGGATTGCTGCTTCAGTGATGGTCCAACTGCTGCACATGTCGGTGCGAGGCGCCGACCAGAAGTGGCGCGGGAGTTTACGAAAAACTAGTGTCCCTCTCAGCGTCCTCCAGGCCAGTGGCATTTAAGCTGCCGGCGGTTCCACTCTCACCTCAACCTGCATGTAGGACTTGAAGTGGAGGAAATCCCCCGCGGACACCTCCGCCAGAGTGATTTGTCGCTCTCCAGGCTCGCCTCCGCGGTAAGCCCTGTGCAGTTTTGTCTCGCACGCACGCTGCAGGAAGACCATGGCCTTTTTAAGCTTGCGCTTGTTCGACGTCTGGAACCCTACAGGTACGTTCACCGAGGAGTCCGACGCACTCGCGTGATAGAGCGCCGCCATATAGGCGCCGGGCAGCAGCATCAGCTCGAACCGCTCTGCGGAAGCTATTCCTGGTCCGAGGAGTACGTCCGAGAAGCCGGCGTCCAACAAGGGCCTCGCCCTTTGCTGAAGGCGGTTAGGCGCATCGCTCTGGTCAGCGTGGCAAACCGCCGTGATTTCTACCGGGGCACCGAGTTCGTCATCGGCTGCCTGGTGAATCGCCTGAACAAGCTCTCTGAGCAGCTCGGTTCTACCCCATAGCGCGTTCTCAGGGAGCACCCAAAACAGTTCGTTCGTGCGTTGCTCTTCCGGAAGCTTCGCCATCTCACCAAAAGCTCTCTTGATGCCGGCAAGCACGAGTGGTCGATTCCGCGGCATGTAGAGCGCGCCAAGGACGCTGCTCGTCTGACCCGTGTCGTACGTTGCTCCAACTCCCGATGCGTGGACCTCCCGTACGTAGTCACCGAACCTCAACCCTTCTGAATGCAGGTAGCGTCCCAGGACTTCGTCTTCAAACACCGTCACGAAGCTTTGGAACTGGTCCGGCCTTTTTTCCAGGGAGCCAATTCGCGTTGCCGCTAGCTGAATGACTCGCGAACGTAGAGCCTCGGGCAGAAACTCCAGCTCCTCTGCGAAGTCATAGTTAACTTGGCCATCTACATCAATCGTGAAGGTGATGGGGATTGGCAAAGTGTTGCGCTTACCAGCGGCAATCTCCTCCACCTTGTACACGCTGAATGCGCGACGGCTTTCATCTTGATGATTGATTCGTTCAATTTCGGCGAAGTGCCGGTGGAAGGCCTCAGTGGCTCGGTCCACGGTGTTGGAAGAGGTCGCTTGCTCATGCGACCAATCTAGCTCAAGCGCATTGTCCCAATAGCCAGCGTTCGCCACCCGGACCGGCAATGGTGTGAATGTCGCCAAGTCGAATACTGTGCGGGTCTGTCTCCCCGCGATTCTGGTGAAACGCGGAACTCCGTCTTCGGAAGTGACGAACCGGGCCGCAGCATACGAAGTCAGTACAAGTGAGCCATCCTGCTCCTCAACGAGTCCCTCTTGTGCAAGGCTGTTCAACAAGTCCCGACATTCCCTTGGCGCCAGTCCGAAATAGGAGGCGAAGGCGTCTACGGGAAGCAGCTCCACAACGTGCAGAAGCCGCACCGCGAACTCGGTCATCACCGGCACTTGCCGCTCCACTGCGACTTGGCAGCGCACGTAGAACTCTTGGGCCGGCAGTCCCACTGAGACAACATTGAATGCTTCAGACATAGGTTATCCCAGGAAGTTTTTGGAGGAGTGCACTGCAGCGCAGCCTTCTTGCGTCATTTCCATGAACTCCCGAAGCACCTTGTTCATCGGAGAGCCGGCCCGCCCCGCCCACATTTGGGTCGAGCTCACGACGAACAGGCGGTCCTTGGCGCGGGAGAGGGCGACGTTAATTCGCTCCGAATCTTTCAAAAAGCCAATCCTCGGCGATGTGTCATTCCGGACCACCGAGACGATGATGATGCGGTTCTCCTTGCCTTGGTAACTGTCAACAGTGCCAACGGTGAAGCGGTGACGCACGGCACCTGCCCATTCGGCTTGGTCAAGCTTTCGACGGATGAGGTCCCGCTGTTCCGCGTACATCGCAATGACGCCGATTGGCGGCTCGGACTCATTTAAGGCCGCTACTTGCTCGAAGAACTTGGAGCGGCTGGTCAGGTCTTTAAGCAGAGACACGACGATGCTTGCCTCGGCCTCGTTTGTCAGTGCTCCCGGGCGTCCGCGAACAGGTTTGTGGAAGCCTTGGCGAGCAAGGTCACTCGTGTCTATCCATACCACCTCTTTGTCGGCGTATGAAGGAAGGTGTCGGTACTCCTCACCAGGCGGTTGCCTGCCGACCGAGAGTTCTCCTGAGTAGAAGCTTTTCGAAACTAGACGGCTTATGTGCTCCGCCATTCGATACTGGACGAGAAGCGTCTTGCCCACCTCACGGCCGTAGGGAGACGAGAAGGCGCGGTGGAAGTTGTTGATGGCTCGGAATTCATCGAGCTTCATCTGGAGCAACTGGCACACGCGCGCTTCAACCGCAGAGGGATAGAGCGGTGGAAGCTGAAAGTGGTCCCCGACGAGGAGCACTCGACGCCCTGCCTGCATGGCGACGGCCAGTTCCATCGGTGATGCCCTTGCTGCCTCGTCGACGATGACCCAGTCGTAGGCATGGTCAACGATGCCCAGCGTGTGGCGGCCGATGCCCACGCACGTTCCAGCGACGACCTGCGCCGTCTTGCTCAGGAAAGAGGTGAAATTCGAGTGCGGACTGCGAAGTACAACGGAAAATTCCGAAGACATCCAGAAGAGGTCCTCCAGCCGCTTACGCTTGTCTTGGCTGGTGACGTCATTCTTTTCTGCGAGTGCGTCCAAGTAGGCGTCATAGACGCCTCTGATGTCCTCTTCCGCCCCTTGAGCGACTACCCCAAACTTGTGCTCCGCCACCGTAAGAAATCGCTCTCTGAGCTTCCTTGCCTCGCCGAGAGCAGTTGCGGAAGACTGTTCGTCAGTAGCACGTTCTTCAAGGTGCTCAATAGACCGTAGCAGCGTACCGAGTGTCAAGAACACGTCAACTGCTGCGTCAAGGTATGCCGTGGGAAGCCCCATCGTGGCGCCAACGGCCAAGACTCGATGTTTGACCTCTGCGTCAAACTGCTCGCGATAGGCTTGCCGAAGCGCATCCTCGTGTATGGGTAGGAGTTTGGGTGGCACCATCCCTGGCGCGCCAACCCGTACGACCGAAGCACTCGGACCGCGTCCTTCCAAGAGCAGCTCGCGTGACTTCCCTAAGGCGTTGTTTACTGCTTCATGCGACTGGCTTACGAGCAGCACATTCTTTGCATGCCCCTCTGTCAGTACGTGATGGACAAACGACGCGATGAACTTCGTCTTTCCCGTACCCGGCGGTCCTTGAAGTAGGGAGACAGGTCCTGTCTCCAATACGTGCGCCATAGCAGCGGCCTGAGATTCGTTCAGCCCGTACCGCACTTGGAGTTGTTCGGCTGTCGTGGCCCCGCTTAGCCGAATGGGTGTAAGCGAGCAGTTCGGCTCAAAATACTGCGCGATGTTTGGGATTAGCGCTCGCCCTCCGAGCACTCTCCGCATCGCCGTAACGCGACGGTCCGACGCGCTCGCCTCTCGACTACCCCGCAGGTAGTATGTCGCGCCGACCTTCGGCCGAAACCGCGGATTGGTCGCACGTACCCGCATGACGTCCTTGCCGATGTCCGAGGAAACTATGCCGACGCGAAACCAGCTCTCGACATCGCGAATGGAGTCTACCCCTCGCTCCGCTAGCTCAATCTTCTCGTCATCGCCGAAGTCAATGACTCCTTCATCCACGTCGTAAGGAATGAGCCAAGGGAAATCGTGGTCGGGCTGCATACTGAACCCGTCGCGCACAGTAATCCGCGGTGCATTGAGTTCGTCGGAGTCAGCGAGAGCTTTCCAGAGCGAATCTGCGCCAACCTCCTGCACACCGGTTTGGTGTAGGTCCTGATACGGGTCGACGCTTACCTTCGCTGTCGCAGGACTCGTGCCTTCTTCTTCCTGCGCATCCGAGGTGAGCTCGAATCTAGAAATCAAATGCTCTACAAGTGCGTGGGCGGCGAGTTCCTCGTCGGCGATAAGCACAATGGAACACGCCAGCCGAAACTCCGACCGCCTGGCGTTGGCAACATAGACTTCGTGGGAAATTTCGCGAACAGAAAGGTCGACCACCTTGCCGGCGAGCCGGTCGTACTTGATGACGAGCATCTCGCGAACGCCGGTGACAAAGAACAGGAGTTGCGTCGGGTTGACCTGCACGCCGACGGGGAACTTCCCGTTATCCCCTTCAAGTTGACGAACTTGCTGGGAACGCCGAAATTTCGGCGACTTCACCGGGAACGCTAGAACGTCTACTGTCGGCGGCCTGATAGCGACCTCAAGGGACTTGGCCAAAAGGTCAACAGGAGGTGGCACGTCAACCAACTCCACTGCCTTGCGGGCCTCGTCGAGAGAGGTTACGAACTCAGTTCCTTCCAGCAGGTCGGCGACGAGTGTCGCGCAACAATGAAGGTCTCTTAGGGCGGGCGGTGCGGACTCTAGCTGCTGCGGCAGTGCACCAGTGGACACCGAAGCTGACCCATCAGCGGACAGGTCCAACAGGTCCAGTAGTTGAGCGTGGGGTATACCGTCCTTCACTTGGACGAGGATGTTGTCCTTCTTCAAGTCGCCGTGCGCGCAGCCCTGCGCATGGAGTCTGTTGACAACGTTCAGCAAGGAGAGAGCGAGGATAGCTCTTTGCTGCGAACTCGGCTCCCCTTGCAGCCATTGCCCCAGATCCTCCCCCTCTATCCACTTGGTCACGAGCATGAGCCCGAACGGGCCGAAGCCAAATTCCACAACCTCCGGTGCGGAATCGAAGCTCGATTGCTTTAGTGCACGTGCCGTTTCCAAAAAATTGAGCAGCGCCCGATTCCTTGCCGGCTTCTTCGGGTCGTGTTGCAGCGTAGGCCAGCACTTCACCAGAACTCGCGTCCCCGCGAGCACGGCTTCATACGACGACTTGCCGGGGTCTTGGTTCAGGACGCGGACCGGCGGAACCGTAAGAGGGCCAACGCTCGTTCGGTAAGGTTCGAAGTCGCTCGCCTGGATGTCAACTGCAATGGCTTCCGTTGTGGCCTCGTTGAACGCCTCCAGCGCCTCCATCGCATCTGTGAAACGCTTGTGAGGCTCCCAGTCCAGGCACTTCTCGTACCACGCCTTCAGGGCTGGTGTACCAAGCGGCGCCTGACAGTCGAAGAGAGGAACTTGAGACTCCTCTGGGAGCTTCCTCTGCTCGACGACCTCGTAGACGAGAGCGCCAAGAAGGAAGACGTCCCGAAGGAAAGGCTCTTGAACTGATTTCAGTTCCTGAATCAAGTCCTCGGGGAGCCTAATCGCTCCGGTCTCCAGTTCCACTCTCGCCACGCCGACCGATTTGACTTCTGGCACTCGCGCGGCCGCGAAGGCGGAGAGAATTACGCGTGATGGTTCGACCACCCATAGAGTTCTAGGAGTGATGTCGCGATGCGCGATGCCTAGCGTGTGCAGCTTAGCGAAACGGGCGAGTATGCTTTTGGACAGCGATAAGCGCTCTTCCTCTCCAAGCCCTGGCTGTCGGACAAGCCGTTCGCCTAGCCGCTCTGCGCCTCTCGGGAGACGGTAGCCCTCTATGAAGTTCGTGGTGACGTCTTCAGGCGCAGCCGACCCGATGGGCTCAAGGAGGTCTTGATGTAGCTCCGGCAGTTGAAATCTCACTGACTCGTTGACCCGCATCTCTCGCAGGGCGATATTCGCGCGCTCTGCCGGAGTTGCACTGCCGCCTGCCAGTTCTGCAAAATCCCATTTTCGTAGTAGCCCCTTTGCGTGGGGGATTTCGAGATGGTCGGCTCGGAACTCCGACCATATCTTGCGCGGGTGGCGGTAGTCCGGTTCCAGCGAGCTCTGCCGGAAGCCCTGGAACACTGTGGTTCGCGCGCGAACTTGAGGATTGGTTGGCGAGAAGTAGCTGTCAAATCGACTTTTCTCACCGAGCGGATTTCGAGTTCGGAATCCGAGCGGAGTGTCTGAAAAGTGCTGGAGGTACTTCCTCTCGCTTTCGCAGATGGTTAGAAACTCTCCCAAAGGCAGAGTGAACTTTCGCTCAGACTCCGGAAAGTTCTGTAGGCGACTGTTTGGATTGCACAGCAAAACGAGGTGCTCTACGAACGGCATCTTGTCCGCCCCAAACTTATCCCTCAGACAATCCTTCAGAACTCGTGCCTTCAGTTCCGACAGGCCGACTGGAGACTTATGGTGCACTCCTTTGTGCACCCATTGCCTGCCGTCGAATTCGATGTCGCCGCGCCAGTTCTTGAGCTCTATCACCAACGCACGATTTCGGGTGAACAGAAGAAGGTCGACATCAAAGGTTTGAGACTGCCCGCGCTGGAAAAGCTGAAAACCCGCGTAGCCAAACCATTCCCCAGGTAGCTTCCGCTCAAGCTCCCGCAGCGTTCCCTGCTCCACTTCCAGGACACCGTCTGGACACAAGTACTTGATTTTCAATCCCGTCCCCTTTCCAATGAAGTGCTCGTCTTCGTGTTTTCTGCCTCTAAGTCGAGCAGCCCTGTCACATTTTGTCTGCAGGGGTGACGGTTCACAACCCGGCGCCGCCTTTTTGATGAGGGGTGCGGTGTGCTCACTACAAGTTGGCGCGATAGCAACGCAGAAGTTCCTCAAGGCTGACTCAACGCGTCTGCGGATCAGGTCCGCTCCACCCTCGATACCGGTCTTCTGGACATGCGCGCCGAGATCGAAGCGGGTGGCGGCTACGAGTTCGTAAGTGGAATTTCGAGCCTCGGTCTCGAGAGGCAGAAACCGCTGCACAGCAGTCAGGGGTACGCCGGCTAATGTGGACTGATTGCTGTCCGTGCGAAAACGCCTATCGACCACTTGTGGCTAAGTACTGTCCATGTACGCGAGAAGGGCAGTCGTTCATTGTTTGGTATGAGCTCTGACCTCAGTCTGGCGAAGAAAGCCATACAACTCCGATCGATCGGAGGGGTATGTACGAACAGCTCAATGTGATGTATCACCGATGCTTTCATTCCCTTCGGGAGATAGTTAGGCGAAGACGCGTTCAGCTTCAGTTTCAATAGCCCGATGATCTTGTTGATTTACCCGGCGAGACTTTGCGGGCCCAGGCCCAGGCCCAGGCTCAGGCCATGGGCTTGGTTAGCGTCATAGTGGCAACAGTTGCGTAGTCTCCTCCAGCAGGAGACTGGTCCTACCGAGATGGAACCTCCAATGCAATACCTTGAATTCCAGCGCCATGAAGCCGCCGTGCGGGCCTTCCAGGGCGACCCGTGTCACCCCAGTCTGCTGATGGCGCAGGACGGTCCACTGACGGTGCATTACGCGCCGTTCGAATGGGTCAACCCGGGCGCGCGGTTGGTGCTGGTGGGCATCACGCCCGGGCGGGTCCAGGCCGTCAATTCCTTGACCGAGGCGCGAAGGGGCTTGCTGGCCGGCTGGCCCGTCGACCATGTGCTGCGCGCTGCCAAGCAGACCGGCGCCTTCTCGGGGGCCATGCGGCCCAACCTCGTGGCCTTGCTCGACCAGATCGGTTTGCAGCAATGGTTGCAGATCCCGTCCTGCGCCGATCTGTTCGCTGCGCGGGCCGATCTGCTGCAAACGGCCTCGGCGCTGCAATTTCCGGCATTCGTCAACGGCGCTAACTACAACGGCACACCGGATCTCTTGGCCACACCAATGCTGCGCACCATGCTGGTCGAGCATTTCGGTGCCATGGCCCGGGCCCTGCCGGAGGCCGTATTTCTGCCGCTCGGGCCGGTGCCGACCAAGGCGCTGCGCTGGCTTTCAAGCCAGGGACACGTACGCCAGGGTCGCATCCTGGAAGGCCTGCCGCATCCCAGCGGTGCGAACGCCGAGCGTATTGCCTACTTCCTGGGCCGCAAGTCGCGTGAGGCGCTGTCGACGAAGACCGATCCTGCCAAGCTGGACCAGGCCCGCGACGCGTTGCGCCTGGCCGTTCGACAACTGTCCTGAACGAAGGCAGGGTAAGGGCAATGTCCCATTCGGTTACCGATATCTGGTGAAGCCCCAGGAAATGCCCATGTCGCATCCCGAGCACATCCCCCCGTACCTGCGCAAGCCGGCGCCCGCAACCCGGGACAGGACGGTGTGGATGCTCGGCCTGATCAACGTCCGCCTGAAACGCCTGGCCGGGCTGGGCCTGGAACCGCATCCCAGCCTGCTGGAGTACCGGAAGGAATTGCAGACGCAGTTGGAGCACGGCGGACCCTACGAACTGCGCACGACCTCCAGGATTCTCTGAGGACCGGCGCTCCAGCCGCCGCGTTCAGTCCAGTTTTGCAGCCTCGCCGGGCCCAGCAGCCGCCGTTGCCGGGGCCGAGTATGGAAAGCAATTCCCGAGTAATTTGCTAGTCAATATTGACAATGTTGCATTACCTAACTCAGCCAGCTACATTTCAATCTACAGCAACATTATCAATATTGCCAATCATGCAAAACACGCCTGCCGCTACCGCGACCCCACCCTGGTCCAAAGACGACCTGCGTCAGGCAGTGGTCGACCTGTTCCTGCTGCACCTGCGCACGGCCTCCTTGTGGACCGGTCCCGGCCATCGCCTGCAAACCGAGGGCTTGGCGGTTGAAGAACATGAATTGTGGAACCCCGAACTCTCGGTGGACACGCTGGGCTTGGCCTACCGCCAAGTCGCCGGCTCAACCTTCGCCCGGGTGATGGAGTACCAGTACGACTACGCCTTCCAAGGCATCGAAGGCATGGACTACGAGCCCATGGACATGGGCACGACCCACACTTGGATCAGCGCGTACCTCAGCGACCTGGACAATGGCTTCGTCCTGCACGAGTGGGAGAGCTTCGGGGTGGAGGTGGACCACCGCGCCGCCCTCCGCAGGTGCCTGGAAGTGGCCGAACTGGCCAACGCCCGCCGCACCCTGGAGACGGGTGAGCCGTTCTTTTACTTCGACGGCGCCCAGGCCCGCGGCGGCAAGGGCGAGGCGGCCACTGCCGTGGGCGGGTTGACTGTGCGTCAGGTCGCGCTGCTCGCCGGGATGGAAGAGATGACCATCCGCGCGGCAATCAGCCGCAAGAGCGCTGGCGCCCTGGTCCCGCACAAGGAGGACGGCCGCACCCTGTTCAAGCCTGAAGTGGTCAAGCAATGGCTGCAGGCCAAGGGACGCTACCTGCCGATCACCCAGGGACGTCCTGAGCACGAGATCAACCTCGCAAAGGTCGAGTTCAAAAACCTGCTGGCCCTGCAGCGCGCCGTCAGCCTGCGCGTCGATCAGTTGGACGAATCCGCCCGCGCCGGCACCCGGCCGATCTACCGGGCCGTCGAGGCCCTGGTGCCGGGCGCCGGCCAACTGGGCTCGCCCGCGCTGACCCCCGCGGTGTTGCGCGACACCGCCCGCATGACGCAACTGGCCGAACTGCTACAGCTGCCCCCGGCGCTGTTCGCGCTGCGGGCGCAGCAGGCCGCCTTGAACGAAGAACGCCAGGCCACCGAGCGCCAGCTGAAGGCCCTGGTCGACGCCACCCCCGCCTGAAAGGAGCCTCGCGATGACCACCCGCCATGCCCAGATCCGCCAACAGCAACGCGGCATTCCACCCCTGGTGGTGGACCTGCTGCTGCAGTTCGGCGCGAGCGAGAAGTCCCACGACGGCACCCGCAAGTTGTATTTCGACAAGACTGCGCGGCGCCGGGTGCAGACCTACGCCGGACCGCTGGCGCGCCTGCTGGGCGATCACCTCGACGTCTTCGCCGTGGTCGGCGCCAACGACGCCGTGGTGACCGCCGGCCACCTGTACGAGCGCGTGCGCCGCCACTGACCGCCCCCCTGGCCATCCCATCCCCACCCACCCTGGAGCATTTGCCATGGAATTAACGTCCCCCGCCTGCCTAGCCACCCAGGTGGCCGCACTGTGCGAACAACGCCGCTGGCGCCGCTGCAGCGGCCAGCGCGTGGACCAGCCGGTCAAGCTCGCCGTGTTCGAGACCGATCGCGGCCGCCAGGTGGCCGTGGACCTGGAGCGGCCGCAACGCATTCACCTGTGGGCGGAGGCCGCCCCGCTGCAGTTGCCAGGCATGGAGGTGCGCAACGTCAAGGCGCCGCAGCAGCCGTATGCCGAGGACCAGCCGCGCCACAGCGGCCTGCGCCACACCCGCCTGGCGCGGGGGCATCGGGCCTGGTACCTGCGCTTTGACGACGCCCACGCGGCGGCGCGGTTCCTCGCCTGGTACGACGCCGCCTGAGGCGCCGGCAGGCTCACGCTCTGAGCCTGCCGCTTTGTAGAACTCACCCGATGACACATGTCCAGCTTGTGCCAGTCCCGGGCGCCCATCGCGCCCGTTGGCCCGCGGACCGACCGGAGCCCCCGACAACCATGCTGACCTTCCTTCACACCGCCGACTGGCAGATCGGCCGCGTCTTTTCGCAGTTTGACGAGGAGGACGGGGCGGCCCTGGCGGCCGCGCGCCTCGACACCGTGCGGCGCCTGGCCGAACTCGCTGCGCGCGAGCGGGTTGATGCCGTGCTGGTCGCCGGCGACGTCTTCGACGCCCAGGGCGTACGCGACAAGACCGTCGACCGCCTGTTCCTGGCCATGGCGGCCTTCCCCGGCCCCTGGTTGCTGCTGCCGGGCAACCATGATGCCGCCTTGGTGGAGTCCGTGTGGACGCGCGCCCACCGCCGTGGCGTCATCCCGCCTCAGGTCACGGCCTGCCTGTCGCCGGGGCCCGTGACCCTGCCGGGCAAGGCCGTGGTGCTGCCGGCCCCGCTGGTGCAGCGCCACACCTACAGCGACCTCACCACTTGGTTCGATGCCGCCGACACCGCCCCCCAGTTGCCGCGCATCGGTCTGGCGCACGGGAGTGTGCAGGGCCTGCTGGCGGAGGGTATCGATGCCAGCAACCCGATCGCCGCCGACCGCGTCGCCCGCGCCCGCCTGGACTACCTGGCGCTGGGTGACTGGCATGGCACGCGCCAAGTCAACGACCGCTGCTGGTACGCCGGCACACCCGAGACCGACCGCTTTCGCGACAACGACTCCGGCCAGGCGTTGCTGGTCACGATCGATGGCCCGGGCGCGCTACCCCGGGTGCGCGCTGAGCGCACCGGCGCATACCGCTGGGTCAGCCAAGAGCACACTCTGGCCGGCCCCACCGACATCGGCGCCGCCCTGGCCGCGCTGGAATCGCTGGACCGGCACGACGTGGCCCAGGTGCGCTTCACCGGCCTGGCCGACCTGGCCGGCCACCGCCAGCTGGCGCAGGCCCGTGACGGCCTGGCCGCCCGTGTGCGTGGCCTGCTGTGGGACGCCGATGCCTTGCGCGTGCAACCCACCGACGACGACATTGCGGCGCTGCAGGCCGACGGCTATGTGGGCGAGGTGCTGCAGCAGCTGCGCGAGCAGCAGGCCGACGGCGGCGACGACCGCGCCCCCGCCCGCGACGCTCTGCTGGCCCTGGCGGCGATCCTGCAGGACCTGGGCCCACTGGGCGCGGCGACGGGCCTGGCCGCATCGGCCAAGGGGGCCGCATGACCCGGATGCCCCAAACCCTCGTCCCCGTGACCACGCTGCAGTTGCAGCGCCTGCGCCTGGAGGCCTTCAAGCGTTTTCGCCAGCCGCTGGAAATCGACGGCCTGCAGCCGGGCTTGAACCTGTTTGCCGCGCCCAACGAGTCGGGCAAGTCGACGATCGCCGAGGCGATCCGGGTGGCGTTCCTGGAACGCTACCGCTCCAGCTGGGCGGAATGCCTGCGGCCCTGGGACCAGGGCTCGGCCTCACCGAGCGTGACGCTGGACTTCCGCGTCGGCGACCAGCAGTACCGCCTGGCCAAGAGTTTCCTGGGCAGCAAGAAGCGCTGCGACCTGGTGATCGACGGCAAGGCGCTGGATGGCACCGACGCGGAGGACCACCTCGCCGACCTGCTGGGCTACCGCTACGCCAAGAAGGGCGCCAGCGGCGCGGACGACATGGGGGTGCCGGGCCTGCTGTGGATCCAGCAGGGCACCTCGCACCAGCTGGCCGACCCGGTCGTGCATGCCGGCGACTACCTGCGCGGCGCGCTGGGCCAGTCCATGGGCGAGTTGGCCGCGAGCCAGGGCGACGCGGTGCTGCAACAGGTCAAGCAGGCCCGCGATGCCCTGATGCATGCCGGCCATGGCGCGCCCAAGGGCGACTACGCGGCGGCGCTCAAGGCCGTGGAGCAATGCGCGGCCGAGGTCCAGCGCCTGGCCGACGACGAGGCAACCTACCGCCAGGAGGTGGACCTGCTGGGCCAGTTGCAGGCCGCCCAGGACCAGGACGCCGCTGCGCGCCCCTGGGAGGCAGTGGCCGCTAAGCTGGCGCTGGCCCGCGAGGCCCTGGCCCAGGCGCAGGGGCTGGCCGCGCGCAAGGCGGATGCCGACCAGCAACTGCAGCAGGCCCAGGCTCAGGTTAAGAGCACCCGCGCCGCCCTCGACGCCTACACCCAGGCCGAGCAGGCCGTGGCCACGCGCCAGGCGGCCCTGGCGCGGGCGCAGGCGCGGGTCGAGCAGATCCAGGCGAGCTTGGCCGGCTGGGCCCCGCGGCGCGAGCAGGCCGTGCAGGACGAGCAGGCCGCGCGCGAGCGCCTGGCGCAGGTGCGCTTGGTCGCCGACCGCGTCAGCAAGACGGAGGCCGCCGCGCGCAGTGCCGCGGCGGTCGACGCGGCCCAGGAACAACTGGCGCGAGCCCGCGATGCGCAAACCCAATTGGCTGACCTGCAGGCCCAAGCCGCCGCCGTGCAGGTGGGGGCGCCGGCGCTGCGCCAATTGCGCGAGACCGAGCGGGCCTGGCGGGACGCGCAGGCCCGCCTCGACGCCGCCGCCACCACCCTGGAATTCGACCTGGCGCCGGGGCTGGCTCTCATGTTGGACGGTGAGCCCGTGGAGGGCCAGGCCGTCCACCACCTGACCGGCCGCCGCCAGTTGGCCCTGCCCGGCATGGGCAGCGTGGACATCGTGCCCGGGGGCGCCGACCTCGACACCCTGGCCGCCGAGCGGGCACGCCAAGCCGACGCGCTGGCCGCGCAGTTGCAGGCGCTCGGCGCCGCCTCGTTGGCGGAAGTGGAGGACCGGGCCCACCAGCACAGCCAGTTGGCCGGCCAAGTGCAGGCCCGGCAGGAATTGCTGCAGACCTACGCCCCCCGCGGCCTAGTCGCGCTGGAGGCGCAGCTGGCCAGCGCCCAGGCGCAGCGGCGCGTTGCCGAGCAGAAACTGGCCGAGCTGGCGCCGTTGCCGGCCGACCTCCCGTTGCTGCCGGACCTGGCGCAGGCCGAGCGCGCGGCCGATGCCGCCCGCGACGTCCTCACCCAGACCAACGACGGCTGGCAGCAGGCGCGCCAGGACCTGAGCGCTGCCCAGGCCGACGAAGCCACGGCGCGACGTGAGTTCGACGCCGCCCAGGCCCGCGTGCAAGCGCCCGAGTGGACGCGGGCGCGGGCCGAGGCCCAGGTGGCGGTGGCCGACGCCAAGGCACTGGAAGGGGCCGCGCAGGGCCGGGTGGACGAACTCGCGCGACAACTGCAGGCGGCCAACCTGCCGCTGCTGCAGCTGGACGTAGAACGCTTGGCGCGCAGCGTCCAGCAGTTGCAGGACGGCCATGCCGAGCGGGGTCGCCGCCTCACGGCGCTGGCCGCACGCCTGGAGGTGGCCGGCGGCCTGGGCCTAGAAGAAGCCCTGGCCGAAGCCCGGCAAGCCCAGCAGGAGGCACAGCGCCGCGCCGACGACCTGGGCCGGCGGGCCCGGGCCCTCGACCATCTGCTGGCCTTGCTGCAGGCCCGGCGGGCGGCGCTGGCCCAGCGCCTGCGCGCACCGCTGCAAAAGCACCTGAACCACTACCTGGGCATCCTGTTCCCCGGCGCCCGTGTCGAGGTGGGCGACGACCTAGCACCCACCGAGCTGGTGCGCGCCGGCGCCCACGGCCTGGAAAGCGGCGCGTACGACGACCTGAGCGTGGGCGCGCGCGAGCAGATGGGGGTGCTGGCCCGGCTGGCCTACGCGGACCTGCTGCGCGAAGCTGGCCGTCCCACTCTGGTCATCCTCGATGACGCGCTGGTGCACTCCGACGACGGCCGCCTGGAGCAGATGAAGCGGGTGCTATTCGATGCCGCCCAGCGCCACCAGATTCTCCTGTTCACCTGCCACCCGCAGGCCTGGGGCGACTTGGGCGTGCCGGTGCGGCCCCTGTACTGACGACGCTCTCAAGGACACGCCCATGACCTCGCCGCTCACCGCAAACTCGCCCGTCGATCCTGACATCCGCCAGGCCCTGGCGACGCTGCAGCGCGCAGTGCGCGGCAGCGATTACCGCTGGGTCGAACCCTTGGCCGCAGCACTGGTTGACAGGCACTACGACGGCTGCTTGGCCTTGCCCGAAGCAGATGCCCGGCGACTGGAAGCCGCGGTGCAGCGTACGCCAGTACCGTCGGCGATTTCCGCGTTGCTGGGCGAACTTCGACCACCGTCCATGGCCCGTGAGGAAGAAGAGGATTTCAGGAGTGGCCGCGACTCGCGCTGGTTTACGCTACTGCCCTACGCCGTCCTGCATCGCGTGGCCGAGGATTTCGCCGGCGACCTGCGCACGGTCTGCCTGGTCGCGTTGCGCGACACCGCCAATCATGCGCTGGGCTGGTCCACCACCTGCGAACCCCCGATGCTGCGCGCCTGGGGCGTTACGCGACACAAGGAAGAGGTGACGCTGACGCCACTCGCCCGCCAAGCGAGCGCCGAACGCACCCAGCGCCTGCAGCAGGCACGCGATGCTGCCGATCCCAGGCTCAATGGACGCCCCGAGGAAGCGCTCGACCCGCCTAGGCCGGAATTGCGCGACAAGTTTTCCTGGTGGTGTTTGCAGCTCGGTTTCATGCTCAAGTCCCCCTTCGCGGACACACCGCGGTACCTCGCGGTCATCGACGAAATGGGCGACCGCTGTCTGGCGGCGCTGCCCCAGGCCCACGCGCAGGCCCGACATCAGGCTGAATTCATGCGCCAGCGCGATCCCAATTTTCACGACACCGACCGGTTCGGCACGACCGAGAACGACTCACTGCCGCGCTATGCCCGTGCGCTGATCAAGCGGGGTCTGTACGAGCGGGCAATTCAGCTGTGCGAGCAGGCGCTGGCCCATCGGATCCAGCCTGCCAGCCCGGGCGCGTTCGAGCGCGCACTGACCTCGGCTCAGAAAAAGTTGGCCGCTGGCCGACGCTCCTGACTTCCGCGCAGAGGCCTACCGATTCATGGAGGAAGTACCGCTGCCTGGGCGGCAGCGTGTCGCGTGCGTATGGACGCCTCTGGGCATAACCCGGCAGCACGATCGGGCCAGCGAGGTCTGCCGTCTCGCTGCGATGACGTTGGCATTGCAGCCGACTGCTGATATGCGAGCCCCGCTATCCATGGCTCCATCATTCCGATCTTTGCCGCTTGGTTTTCGTCGGGAGCATTCGAGAAATGGGCATCAATTCAACCCGAATCAAGACTATGTCGAGTGGCCAATTCAGGCTGGTTGCAGCCGTTCAAAATTTGGTGGATCAGCGACTGCGAGCACCGAAATCGGTCATCCAAGACTGGAGTCGTAAGCTGTCGTGCTGTATTATTTTGATGAATGTCTCCCGGAGTCCAGTTTCCTGGAATTCAGCCAAGTTGATACATGGTTTATCGGCCTGATTTAAATCTGTAAAACGGCCATGAGAACTGAACCTAATTCAATGATAAAAGTATTGTGGCTTGATCAAATCGGCGGATTATCGCCTTTAAGCCGTTTTGCTTCCAGATCTTTTATCTACATTTAGTCATGCATCAGGGAGAAACTCTTGGTCTATCTGAAGATACTGGCGGCACTATCACTGTTCGGTTCGTTGGCGTGGGTCATCGTTGATCCTGGGTTTGAACCGGGCCTTGCCGTTGTGGGATCTGCGTCGGCGATGCTTGGGCTGTTCGTGACAGGTAGAAAGACCAGCCCCGAATCCAGACAGGAGCAGGTTGTATCAGGCGGGTCGACAGGTATTCAGGCCGGCGGCGACGTCAATATCGGCATCACCAAGCGTAAAAACGATGCTTAAAGACCAAAAGCAACAGGTGTCGGACTCCGGCACCGCAATACAAGCGGGCGGCAGCGTCACCATCACGAACACCGGGTTGAGCTACTCGGAAGTTCGAGAAGTCGCACTTGACGTGTTCAGAGCAAACTTCGTTGAGCTCTCGGGGATCGCAAAGGATACCGCTAAGGCCCGTGCGGAACAGGTCACTGAGGAGTTCCTATCGAAACTTCAGAAGGAGAACCCTAGCGGGCTGGGCAAGGCCAACGACCCTGATTTTCAATACGCTCTGTTTACCGTGCAGCGGGAGTATGCACGGACGGGTGACAAGGACTTGGGTGACCTGCTCGTTGACTTACTAGTGGATAGAAGCAAGCAAGAACAAAGAGACATACTGAAGTTGACCCACTTTCACGGACACCTTACCGTTCAGGAACGAGGAGTCCGAAGTGCCCAAATCCAAGCCGCCGTACCCGGCGGAGTTTCGTCAACAAATCATTGAACTGGCCCGCGCCGGTCGCA
>JACCDU010470874.1_pt1 | contig 19313 bp, 18 predicted proteins | sample 7446081 | NCBI WGS metagenome assembly JACCDU01 (sample SAMN15323447, study PRJNA562643) | freshwater metagenome | isolation source: river surface water | place: USA:Blue River Watershed | collected 2017-08-17
AGCGCGAGGGCGCTGTTCTGATGTTGAGCATGACTCAGCCAGAGCCGCGCAATGCGCTTACGGGCAACAGGGCCGTTTAAGAGTTTGTGGACGCTTGCCAAGCGACTCGCTTGGACACATCCATTCGGTGTGTGATCTTGACTGGCACAGGCCCGGTGTTCAGCTCGGGTGGCAACGTCAAAGACATGCAGCGTTATTTCAACGAAAGCCTGACACCCGACACCATTCGCGAGGAATACCGCAACGGCATTCAGCGTTTGCCCAAAGCGCTCTATAACCTGGATGTGCCCGTGATTGCCGCCATCAATGGCCCAGCCATTGGCGCGGGCTTGGACTTGACCTGCATGTGCGACATGCGCATCGCCTCCGACAAAGCCACTTTTGCCGAGAGTTTTGTCAAAGTGGGCATCGTGCCAGGGGACGGTGGCGCCTGGTTGTTGCCGCGTGTGGTGGGTATTTCTAAAGCCAGCGAAATGGCATTCACCGGCGAAGCCCTGACCGCACAAGAAGCGCTGGCGTGTGGCCTGGTGTCGCGCGTGGTGGCACACGACACCCTGCTGGACGAAGCCCGCAAGCTGGCAGCCAAAATTGTGGCCAACCCCGGTGGCGTGCTGCGCATGACCAAACGCTTGTTGCGCGAAGGCGAGCGCAGTTCCTTGGAATCGTTGTTAGAGCTGTCAGCCGGTTACCAAGCGATTGCCCATATGACCACCGACCACCATGAAGCGGTGCGTGCGTTTGTTGAAAAACGTACGCCGAAGTTCAGCAACTGAGTGACCTGCTGGCGTTACAGCACCGTGGGCGTCATCACCCCATCCATGGTGAGTGACACGCCGCTGATGTAGCTGGCACGCGGTGAAGCCAAGAACACCACGGCATCGGCAATTTCGCGTGGCTCGGCCATGCGGCCCAGTGGAATGCGTGCGGTGGTGCGTTTCATGGCTTCTGCCTCGCTGATGCCGTTGGCACGCGCATCGGCGGCAAATCCTTCTTTGAGGCGATCTGTCACGGTGGCACCGGGGTTGACCGCATTCACGCGCACGCCTTTGGCGGCATAGGCAGACGCCAAGCCTGCGGTGGCCAGCATCAGTGCGGCATTGGCGGCACCGCCCGGCATGTGGATGGGGCTGGCCACTTTGCCGCCCGCGCCAATGACGTTGACCACCACGCCAGAACCACGCTGGCCCATGCGTTGGATGGTCGGGTCGATCATGTGGATGTAGGAGAAGTACTTGGCTTGCATGGCGTCATGCCACACCTGTGGATTCAACTCTTCGGGCGGTGTGCGTTTGGCTGCACCGGCAGAGTTGACCAACACATCGACAGGACCAAAGTGTGCTTCGGCGTTGTTCAACACCGCCAAGCCCGAGGCAGCTTCACGCAAATCGGCGGCGAGGGTGTGGATGGACGTGGCGGGGTGGTGGGCGCTCAAGGTCTTGAGGGCGGCGTCCAAGTTGGCGCGATCGCGCGACACCAGGGTGACGCGTGCGCCTTCGTTCAAGAAAGTCTCGGCACATGCCAAGCCAATGCCTTTGCTACCGCCAGTGATCAAGACATGTTTTTGGGTCAGTTGTAAGTCCATTGGTTTTCCTTGAGGTGTTGGGCTCTTCGATAGCGGATTACACCGCGTTCGTCTGTTCATACATAGCGTCCAGCAGGCTGTGCTGTCACGCGTGAGATTCACAGGGTGTACTTGTTTCAACGTAACCCGCTTAACGGTTTGGGGGGATTGGTGTCGGGGGATGGCCCACGTATCGTCTGGGACCCGTTGCACAACACCAGAAAGTACATCCGTGGTTACAGAACTGATTCATAGGGGCACCAAGCCTCACACCCTGTTGCACGTGCTGACCGCACGCGAAATCATGGTCGCTCACATGGTGAGCCAAGGGCTGCCGAACAAGAAGATCGCCAGCCAGTTATCGATCACCGTGGGTACCACCAAAACTCATTTGCATCATATTTACCAAAAACTCAATTGCGCAGGTCGCGTGGGCTTGGCGATTCAAATGCAAAAAATGGCAAGTTTTGAATAAATAAACCAATATTCAAAAACGTTGTGATTAGCTTTGTATGTGCGGCGGCGCGCGGTATTTGAATAAGGTCAAACCTATATTTGATGGTGAAGACGTGTCGCGTCTATGCAATCAGATCCATCAAGGGGAATCTATGTCAATTCGTGTGCTGGTCGCTTATCACCAAGCGACGACCTCTGAAGATTTTTCTTCTTTGTTCAAAAAAGACCATGACATTCAATTGGTTGGTATCGTCAACAGACATCATTTGAATGATCATTTGGTGGCGCAACTCGCCCCGCATTTACTGGTGATAGGTCATATTACCAATCCTAACGATTTATATACAGCGCCAGAATTTGAAATGTCTGCCCATCACCCGCAATATCAATTGGATGGGATGCGAACCAAACCCGACCTGGGCGACCGTGAAGAACAAGTGCTTAAATTGGTGGCTGTGGGCCGGACGTCAAAAGAAATTGCTCGCAATTTAGCCATTTCACCCAGCACGGTGGATGTGCACCGGCGAAATATCATGCGCAAATTGGGTTTGCATAAGGCGGCAGATTTAACCCGCTTTGCGATACGTCATCAAATTATTTCGATTTGATGTTTCAATAGATTAATTATCTGCAGGCTGCAGCATTGACGATGCGCTGCAAGCCCGCTGGATTGATGATGTCAATTTGACGGCGATGAATGGCAATGATCCGGTCCTCAGCCAGCTTAGACAAGGTGCGGCTCACCGTCTCAAGTTTGAGCCCCAAATAGCTGCCAATTTCTTCCCGCGTCATGCGCAACACCAGGGCTGAGCGAGAAAAGCCACGCGCGTGCAAGCGTTGCACGAGGGTTGATAAAAATGTGGCCACGCGTTCATCGGCCCGCATGCTGCCCAGCAACAGCATGACGCTTTGGTCTTGCACAATTTTTTGACTCATGATGCGATGCACATGGTGTTGCAGGGCAATCATTTCACGCGACAACGCTTCCAGCAAATGAAATGGCACCACGCATACTTCGGCGTCCTCTAAGGCCACGGCATCGCAGGTGTGGTGTTGGCTGACGATGCCATCCAACCCCAAAATATCGCCCGCCATTTGAAAACCCGTGATTTGAATTCGCCCATCTTGGGTGGTGACACAGGTCTTAAATACACCAACTCTGATCGTATAAATCGAGGCAAAGGGATCGCCCCAATAAAACAGAGTGGTTCCCTTTTTAATTTTGAGCCGCCGGCTGATCACCGCTTCAATTCGTAACAGATCTGATTTGCTCATTTCTTGTGGCATGCATATTGTCTTGATATGACAGTGCGCGCAAGCCGCTTTGCTGTGGGTTGAAATCATGAAATAAAAGAAGCGCCTTGAGAGCAATGAATTTAACAACCTTGTGTAAGAAAGGGTGGAAATAAACAAGGCTTGTGTGGTGCGGCACACCTTGCATGTATTGGATGCACATTTATACCTTCTCTATTTCTATTGGCAGCGATGTAAGCGCGTTATCGCACAGATCAGATAGGTCTATTTCCTCATACTGACGATCTTGGAGGAGATATATGCAGCTTGAAAAAAAATTAACGGTTGAAATTGCCATGGAATTACCCAAGGAGTTGGCAGGCTATTTGTCCGAAGGCTTATTAGGCATGAAAGTTCAGTTTTATTGGCGTTCACCCGTACGGACCCAATACGTCAAATCGGCGCACCCAATCAAAGCAAATCTAAGTACCGAGGAATTAGACGCACTGATGGATGTCAACAAGGACCGTTATGAGCATTGATTTCTCGCCCATGCTGCGGTCAGGATCGAATGCCATCTTCACACCGCCCCACAAATTGCAACGTCGGGTGCAGTCCATGCTCGATTTGGCTGATATCCAAATCAATGGCTCTCGGCCATGGGATATTCATGTACGCAACCCGGATTTTTATCCCCGTTTGTTGTCCAAGGGCAGCATGGGCTTGGGCGAAAGTTACATGGATGGCTGGTGGGAATGCGAGCAGTTGGATGAGTTTGTTTGTCGTGCCCTGCGCTCGGATTTGGACAAGCAACTGCACCACGCTGGCATGCTGTGGTCGGTGTTCAAAGCCCATCTTTTGAATTTGCAAAACGAGCGCCGGGCCTGGCAAGTCGGGCGGGAGCATTACGACTTGGGCAATGCTTTGTTTGAGCACATGCTCGATCCTTACATGGCGTACAGCTGTGGTTATTGGCGCCACGCCAATTCACTGGATGAAGCGCAAGCACATAAATTGGATCTGATTTGTCAAAAGCTACAGCTCGAGCCGGGTATGCGCTTGCTCGACATTGGTTGTGGCTGGGGCAGCTTGATGCGCTATGCCGCCGAGCATTACCAAGTCGATTGTGTGGGGCTGACCATTTCAAAGGAACAAGCCGCGTGGGGGCGTGAGAAATGTCGCGATCTCCCAATTCAGTTTGAATTGATGGACTATCGCAATTTCAATCGCGATGGGTTTCAGAAATTTGATCGCATTGCCTCCGTCGGTATGTTTGAGCATGTGGGGTATAAAAATTACCTTCCATTTTTTGAGGTGGTCAAGCGATCGCTTCATAAAGAGGGTTTGTTTTTGCTCCACACGATTGGTCGCAATGCGAGCCACTACCCACTCGACCCATGGGTGAATAAATATATATTTCCCAACGGTGAATTGCCGTCGGCTAAAGATATGGCTGAATTCAGTGAACCTTACTTTTTAATCGAAGATTTGCACAGTTTCGGTGCGGATTACGATAAAACATTGCTGGCTTGGTATCAGCGATTTGATGCATCCTGGCCCATGATTCGGCGTGATTACAACGAGCGTTTTTATCGCATGTGGCGATATTATTTATTGGCATGTGCAGGTAATTTTCGGGCTCGAGGTATTCAATTATTTCAAGCTGTTTTTTCGCATCGAGGTATTTCTGGCGGTTATTCACGTCCAGTTTTTTAATTATTTATTTATTCATAAAAATAGCCGCTATATCTGGCGGCTATTTTTATGTTGCCTCATTTTTTTAAATTCAAGTTGCGATTTGTGACGGTAATAGACGGTTGTATTCATTTTTGACGATGGAATAACACTCACAGGCATTGTGTTGCAACCTCATGCGGTCAATGATTGAAATACAACCCCGAGAATATTCAATCAAACCTTCACGTTGCAGTTTCTTTGCGGCTTGACTGACACCTTCACGACGTACCCCTAAGGTTTTGGCAATCAGTTCGTGTGTGAACGTTAAATGGTTGCCTGAGACACGGTCTAAATTGAGCAACAGTGTGCGGCACAGTTGTTGGTCGATCGAGTGCCGTCGGTTGCACACCGCGGTTTGTGAGGCGTGGGTCATCAGTACTTGCATGTAACGCAGGATCAAGCGCCGAAAAGGACCGGAGAGGTTGAACTCGTCGAGCATGTAATCTGCCCTGAGCCGATACGCGGCGCCACGTCCAATCACCACCGCCTTGCTGTTGGTGATTTGGCTGCCCATAAAAATACTGGCACCGCATAAACCTTCATTGCCGACCTGGGCAAATTCTGCAGCACCGCCGTCCTCGAAATCATATTGCAAAGAAATAATACTGTTGACGGGGAAGTACACATGATTTACTTTATGGCCCGAATCAAATAATACTTGATCCACATCCAAATTCACCATTTCTATTTTAGATTGCCACCGTTCCCAATCGTTGAAGGGCAGGGCTGCCAATAATTTGTTGCTGTGTTTGATGGGTGAAATTAATCTGGGTTGCATATATGTTTCCACAGTACTGATGATTTCAAGGTTTGAAGCGTATTTGGGAAATATATGGGCTGCGATGAGATTATTTTGTGCGTCAACATACATTCAGTGGTCTCCAATTTATTATTTACTGCAGCAACAGCTTGATGAATAAAAGTGATTGATGCACTTTAGTGGGGCATGGTGCGCATCTCTGTGCGTTAGCACACCATCTTTTTTCAATAAATCACACGACCAGATAAGTGTTTAGTGGCTTAGTACTCATTTTGATCAAATGTGTAAAACATGATGTGAGTCAATGCAGGACGTTGCCAATGCGATGAAATGAACAAAGCAGAACCATTGCGCGATCGCATCACCCACATCCATGACACACAGCGAAACACCCACTTCCTCACAAGCGATCTTTGTGACCGAGAACCTGTGCAAAACCTACGCCACAGGGGCGGGGGCGGTGCGTGCTTTACAAGATGTGAACCTGGAGATCTTTTCGGGTGAATTCATCGTGCTGCTGGGCCCTTCGGGCAGTGGCAAGTCCACCTTGCTCAACATCTTGGGTGGGCTGGACAGCCCCAGCAGTGGCCAAGCGCGTTTCATGGACCATCCCTTGGTCAATGCCACCGATGCCGATCTCACCCGCTATCGACGCGAGCACGTGGGTTTTGTGTTTCAGTTCTACAACCTCATTCCCAGTTTGACTGCGCGTGAAAACGTGGAACTGGTGACCGACATTGCTGAGCATCCCATGTCGGCCGAGGACGCCTTGCGTTGGGTGGGGCTGGCCGATCGCATGGACCACTTTCCTTCTCAGCTCTCGGGCGGCGAGCAGCAGCGGGTGGCGATTGCGCGCGCCATCGTCAAGCGCCCCGATGTGCTGCTGTGTGACGAGCCCACAGGCGCCTTGGATTACCTCACAGGCAAATTGGTGCTGGAGGTGATTGAGCGCATCAACCGAGAGCTGGGCACCACGGCCATCGTCATCACCCACAACGCCGCCATTGCAGGCATGGCCGATCGGGTGATTTATTTCGGTGGTGGTCGTGTGCAGCGTGTCGAGGTCAACAGCCACAAGATTCAACCCTCGGAGTTGTCGTGGTAGCGCTAGACCGCAAACTGCTGCGCGACTTGCGGGCCATGTGGAGCCAGGTGCTCACCATCGCCTTGGTCGTGGCCAGTGGGGTGGCAGGCTTCATCACCAGCTTCAGTGCGTATGACGCGTTGTCGTGGTCGCGTGAGGTGTATTACGCGGAGTCGCACTTTGCCGATGTGTTTTCGAACGTCAAGCGTGCGCCACGCAGCTTGGTCACGCAACTCGCGGCCTTGCCTGGTGTGGCGCAAGTCAATGTGTCCAACACCCAAACGGTGCAAATTGATTTTCCTCAAATGTCTGATCCTGCGATGGGGCGTTTGATTGGCTTGGACCCACAAGCGCCGCCAGACATCAACCGTGTGTTTTTGCGCAGTGGACGCATGGTAGCCAGCCATCGCAGCGGCGTGCTGGAGGTGTTGGTGTCCGAGGGGTTTGCCAATGCGCGGCAACTCAAACTGGGCGATCGTTTGTTTGCCTTGCTCCATGGCAAGCGCGAGCAACTGTTGGTGGTGGGCATTGCCTTGTCACCCGAGTATGTGTTTGCAGGCATGGTCGGCTCGCCCGATGTGCGTGGTTTTGGTGTGTTTTGGCTGGATGAACAGGCCTTGGGTGCGGCCTACAACATGGAGGGCGCGTTCAACCATGTGGCAGTGCGCTTGGCACCGTTCGCCAGTGAGGGCGCGGTGATAGACCATCTCAACCGCTTGTTGGCCCCCTATGGCGGTGTGTCCGCACATGGGCGCGATGAACAAATGTCGCACCGCATGCTGGACTCTGAAATCAAAGAGCAACGCGTGATGGGTACGGTGTTGCCCAGCATCTTTTTGGCGGTGGCGGGTTTTTTGTTGAACGTGGTGCTGAGTCGGCAAATCGCCACCCAGCGTGCGCAGATTGCGGCCCTCAAAGCCTTGGGCTATGACAACCCACGCATTGGCTGGCATTACTTCAAGTTTGTTTTTTTGATCGTCGTGTTGGGCTTGGTGATGGGCTTGGTCGGCGGCGCTGCCTTGGGACATTGGTTCTCAGGCTTTTATGCCGAGGTGTTTCGCTTTCCGGTGTTTCATTACCGCGTGCGCTTGGATTTGATCGTTGCCGCTTTGTGCCTGACGTCGCTGGCTGCCGCGGCTGCCACTTGGTACGCCATTCAAAGCACGGTCCGTCTCACCCCAGCCGAGGCCATGCAGCCGCCTGCACCTGGCAACTTCAAGCCTTTCTTTTTAGAAACCTGGGGCTTGCGTCATGGGCTGTCGCCTGGCGCCCAGATGGTGTTGCGGCACATGCAGCGACGCCCCTTGCGCACAGCCTTGACCGTGATGGGCATTGCTGTGTCTATGGCGGTGGTGGTGACGGGCACTTTTTGGCGTGACACGATTGATTTGTTGCTCAACACCCGGTTTCACCAAGTCATGCGCGGTGATGTCTCGGTGAGCTTGATCGAGGCCCATCCCGCACGCGTGCAATACGAACTCGCGCGGCTCGACCATGTGAGTGCTGTCGAAGCCAGTCGCAGTGTCAGCGTGCGTTTGGTCCATGGTGTACATGTGTGGCGTGGTGCCTTGCAAGGCCGCGCAGCCGAGCCTGGTTTGCAACGCATCCTCGATACACACAAGCGCAGTTTTATCCCGCCACAAGACGGTGTGCTACTGACCGACCGTTTGGCTGAGCGACTGCACATTCAACCCGGGCAGATGGTGCGCATCGAAGTGCAAGAGGGGCAGCGCCAAGTGCTTGAACTTCCCGTCATGGGCACGGTGGTTGAGATGATGGGCATGGGGGCTTACATCGAGCGACGCAGTTTGAACCGTCAGTTGCAAGAGGGGGATGTGGTCAACCAGCTCACGCTCGCGGTTGATCGCGGCCATGAACCCGATGTGCTGCAGCGCTTACGGGCCATTCCTCACATTGCCGCCTCGTTCAGCAAAGCGGCCTTGTTGCGCAACATTCAAGAAGTGACCGCACGCAATTTGTTGGTGTTCAGCGCCATCCTCAGTTTGTTTGCCACGGTCATTGCGGTAGGGGTGGTGTACAACCACGCGCGCATTGCTTTGGCCGAGCGCGCTTGGGAGCTGGCCAGCTTGCGCGTGTTGGGCTTCACACAAGGGGAGGTGTCGAATTTGCTGTTTGGCGAATTGGCGCTTGAAATTGGTTTGGCCATTCCGTGTGGCATGGTGGGGGGGTATTTCTTGTCATCCAGCATTGTTCAAATGATCAAGACCGAGGAGTTTTTCTTTCCGGTGGTGATCTCACCGGCCACATATGCCTATGCCGTGTTGTGTGTGGTGGTGGCCGGCGTGATCAGCGCGTGGATTGTGGGGCGTCGTATTCGGGCGCTTGACTTGGTGGGTGTATTGAAAACCCGTGAATAGGCAGTGATGTGGCCAGAGGCCAAAACAGGAAGAGTCATGATGAAAAAAAAATGGGTCATCGGTGTGGGGCTTGTCATCGCTGTGGCGGTGCTGGTGTGGGCGTTCATGCCCAAAGCCACCGAGGTAGAGGTGGGGCACATCACCGTGGGACGGTTTGAGCGCAGCGTGCAAGACGAAGGCAAGCTGCGGGTGCGCGCACGCTATGTGGTGTCTGCGCCGGTAACAGGCACCTTGCAGCGCATCAGCCTCAAAGAGGGCGACCTGGTGACGCGTGGCCAAGTGTTGGCCGTGCTCACACCAACCACCCCCGCGCTGTTGGATGAACGTGCTCGACAAGCGCAAAGCGAACACCTGGGTGCGCTCCAAGCCAATGTCAGCCGTACCGAAGCCAATATTGCACGCGCCCAAGCGGCGCTGGCACAAGCACAGTCTGAGCTCCAACGCAGCGAGCGCTTGGCGCAACAAGGCTTTGTGTCCCCCAACCAAGCAGACACCTTGCGTATGAATTTGCAATTGCGACGCCAAGAATTAGAAAGCGCGCGCCAAGAAGACCATGCGGCACGCCATGCCCTGCAAGAGCAGCGTATCGCTTTGCAACCGGTGACGACCCAGTTGCCGACGGCATCGTCACGTGTGTGGCGTGTGCTGGCACCTGTGGATGGACGGGTACTGAAAATTCACCTCAGCAGCGAAGCCACGGTGCAAGCGGGCGCACCTTTGATCGATGTGGGCGATCCGACGCAACTGGAGGTGCGCACCGACATCTTGACCGAAGACGCGGCGCAAGTGCCGCCCGGTGCCATGGCGGAACTCTCGCACTGGGGTGGCGCTCAAACCTTGCCAGCGCGTGTGCGTTTGGTCGAGCCTGCAGCATTCACCAAAGTCTCGGCTCTGGGCGTGGAGGAGCAGCGTGTGAATGTGGTGCTTGATTTGTTGTCTCCTGCTCCTGAATTGCCTGCGGTGGGAGATGGTTTCAAAGTCGATGTGCGCATCGTGGTGCAGGTGCAAACGCAAGCGCTGATGGTTCCGGTGAGTGCCATTTTCCCGCTGGGCGCCGAGTGGGCTTTGTTTGTGGTGGAGCAAGGACGTGCGCGTCAACAGCGGGTCAAGGTATTGGCGCGCAATGGTCGTGACGCTTGGCTTGACACGGCGTTGAAACCAGGCACCGAGGTGGTGGTGTATCCGCCATCGCGTTTGAAAGACGGGGATCGCTTGAGTTTTGTGTCACCTGGGTGATGGATTTTTAGAGCGATGATGAAGAAAATCACACCTCTAAAAACTATTGTTTGGATAAATTTAGAATAGTCGTGAAAGTTGTGAAATTCGTGGATCCCAAATCTAATTATTTAATCTCCCGTTTACCTGCGTCGGATTTTGAGAGGCTTGCGCCTCACTTTGAGTTGATCAGTTTGCAACAAGGACAAGTGCTCTATGAGCCTGACGTTCCTGTGCATTCCTTTTACTTTCCTGTAGACGCTGTGATCTCTTTGTACGTCTTGTTAGGCGATGGCTACACCGCTGAATCCGCCTCGGTGGGAAGGCTCAGCATGCTGCCCTTGAGTTTGCTGGCCGGGGGGTGCAGTTTGAACCGTGCGGTGGTACGTACCTCGGGCTTTGCATACCGCATCCCTTCTGATGTGTTGCGTGCCGAATTTCGCCGTGGCGAAGGGTTGATGCAGGTATTGCTAGAAGCCACGAAATGGATGTTTGCAAAAATTGGCTTGTCGTCGGTGTGCAGTCGCCACCATTCGATTGACCAGCAGGTCGCCCAATGGCTGCTGCTGAGCATCGATAGCACACAGACCAACGCCATCAAAGTCACGCATGAGCAAATTGCGCGCATGCTGGGCTTCAGGCGCGAAGGTGTGACCCACACCTTGGGCAAATTTCTGTCCCAACTGGTGATCTCTAGCGTGCGAGGCCAGATTGAGGTGGTCAATCGGCCTGCGTTAGAAAAAATTGTCTGCCAGTGCTATTGGGATCAGCTCAAGCAAGAAAAATATTCAAGAGCTACCGACTTGCTCAATGCCTGATACCTCTAGCGCCAACGCTGCACGCACGCAGCGTTGGTGGGGTGTTCACGCTTCGATGGATTTTTTATGGCCTTTGTGGTTTTCTTTGATCACATGGTTGTGATGTTGCATGGCCGCGTTCAGCGATTGGTTGGCCAGCTCGACCGTCTTCTTGGACGCCAGTTGGGCCGAGTCAATCACGCGGTTGCCCATTTCCAGCGCCGATTTGAATGCGGTCAGCATCACGGCAGAGCTGGGTGTGGCTTCGCTGGGAATTTGCTCCAAAGACGCTGCTAGCGTCGCACAACCATCGCTGATTTGTTTTTGCACGGCTGAAAGCAGCGCAGATTGTTCTTCTTGTCCCAAGGCATACGCTTTGAGGCCGAAGTTGATCATCGCTTGGGTCGAGCTGGACCAATGTTCTGCGGCCAGTTGAAAAGCCGTGGCTTGGTCTTTGGCCTGGAACAGCTCGTGATAACGCGCTTGCATTTGCTCAATCAACTGGGTGTTTTCTTGCACGCTGAGGTCAATCAGTTTTTTCATGTACTGCACCGAAACGCTGGAGTAGATAGAGCCTGCGTCCACAAGAACATTGAAATTGGTGTTGGGTTGGTTTTTCATCGTAAAAATCCTTTGACGAGGGGCAAAGCCCGATGGGGTGAATGGGGAATCAGTGTGCGTGCTTTGCGCTGAAAAGTTTGTGCGTTGACTCACGCATTGGCCACCGTGATGGGGCGCCGTTTCAATCGTCGTAACGCACCGCCACATATGTCCCAGGTGCTGCTCCCAAGCTGCCTAAGGGCTGACGCGTCGCAGCAGGCACAGTGCCGCTGCTGTGGGCCATCAGCCAGTCATGCCATGCGGGCCACCAGGAGCCTGAGAAGGTAGGGGCGGTGTGTTGCCATGTGGTGGGTGAGTCAATGTGCGCACCCGCTTGGGTGGTGAGTTGTTGGTAGCTTCGATTGGGCAAACCCGGGGGCGAAATCACGCCGGCGTTGTGGCCGCCGCTGGCAAGCACAAAGGTCACCTCTGAGGGGGTGAGTCGCATGACTTGGTAGGCCGATTTCCAGGGAGTGACATGGTCTTTGACTGTGCCCACGGCAAAGACAGGCACACGGACATCCCCCAAAGACACAGGCTCACCTTCGACCTCGTAGTGGCCTTCGGCCAATGCATTGTGCAAATAAAACGCATGCAGGTATTGGCTGTGCATGGCGGCCGGCATGCGTGTGACATCGGCGTTCCAAGACATCAAGTCATTGGGAACTTCGGGTTTACCGAGCCAGTATTCGCGCACACGTGCCGACCAAAACAAATCACGTGCTCGTAAATATTCAAACGATTTAGCCATTTGCGTGCCCGACAAAAAGCCTTTCTCAGCCATCAGATCTTCCAGGAACGAGACCTGTGCTTCATCTAAAAACACACCGAGTTCGCCTGCATCATGAAAATCGATTTGTGCCGCCAGCAAGCTCATTGAGGCGATGGGTGCAATGTGTTGTGCATCCTTGACCTGTTGTGGCCGTGACAGCGCAGATACTCCAATCGCCAACAAGGTGCCACCTAAGCAATACCCCATGGTGTGAATGGGCACGCCACCGGTGCGCTCGGTGATCACCGCCAAGGGGTTGAAGACACCCAGGGCCAAGTAGTCGTGCATGTCCAGCAAGGCATCGGAGGCGTCTGGGTTGCGCCACGACACGATGAACACCGTGTGACCTTGTTCGACCAAATACTTCACCAACGCGTTATCAGGCGACAAATCCAAGATGTAGAACTTCATGATCCATGAGGGCACGATGAACACAGGCTCACGCTGCACCTGAGGGGTTTGTGGTGTGTATTGAATCAACTCCACCAAATGATTGCGGTGAATCACCTGACCCGGTGTGCACGCCACTTCTGTGCCGGGGCGGTAGTGGTCATGCAGGGTGCGCGAGGGTTCTAGACCTAAAGATGTCTCCCAGTCGTCGATTGTATAAGCGAGGCCTTGGACCCAATTCAGGCCTTGTGTTTGTTGGGTGGTGTGGAGCACCTCTGGATTAAGCCAAGGACAGTTGCTGGGCGAGAGCATGTCCAACCACTGACGGGCCAAAAATGCGACCACCTCTTGGTGGTGATGTTCCATGCCGCGCAGCTGGGTGGTGCATTGCCACCAGTTTTCGTTGACATGGTGCAAGTGGGCCAAGGCTGAAAAGGGCCAAGCCTGCCAAGCAGGGTGGGCATAACGCGGATCACCCGGCGGCAGGTGCAGCTGACCACCCCATGCGGCGAGGGAGTGGGTCCAATGGTCCACCGTGTGTTGCGTCAAAGCGCCGGGTGATGCGAGAGCGTGCAGATACCAATCGGTCATGGCCAAGGCCAATGAAATAGGAGACAAACCTGCGGTGCTCAGGGCCCAGGCCACTTGCAATCGTCGGTCCCAGCGTGAGGCCATGTCGCAGGTGTCGGGCTGTGCTGGATGGGGCGCGACGGATGGGGGCAGGAGAGGGCTCACGGGTGCATTCCAGTGTGGGGTGAAAAGAAAAGTCTAGGTGGCACACGGGCGCATGAGCGTGTGGTGGCACACCCAATTGCATTGGACGCACGTATGTGTGCCAGCGCACAGGCCAAGGGTGCGTTCATCCGTACATTGATCTGGTCGTCTCTTTTTTACGATGCGCCATGCCCCCAAGAATTGAAAATCCTACCCCTGCATCACCTTGTTGCAAGAGCTGCCAACACCTCTTGCTGTCAGACAGTTCGCAAACCGGTTATCGGTGCGGGAAAACATATTTCAGTGCACCGCCCAGAGACCGCAAGCCCGTGCCGTACAGAAACTACCCCGAGGTGGCCGTCAACCAAGGGTGTGCCGAGTGGCGAGGCAAACCCTAGAAAAAGCTCAAGTGCTGCGAACGATCAGCACGGGAACGGGGGCTAAACGAATCACTTGTTCGGCGCCGCTGCCTAGGAGCAGTCGGCCCACCCCACGTCTGCCATGTGTTCCAAGCACCACCAAATCAGCGCCCCACAAACGTGCTTCGTCGGCCACGGTGTCGCCCAGGCGTTGACCGGCAAAGTCAATCAGCTTGATGTCACCTTTGACCCCCAGGGTGTGAATGGCGGATAAACCATCTTGCAAAATTTTGTGGCCATGTTCGCGCGCGTATTTCACCAACTCAGCGGAGTATTCATGGGCATTGAGATACGACAGCTCATCAATGGCGTGAATCAAACGGACCTCGGCTTTGTCAGATGCAGCCATTTGCAGCGCCATGGCCATGGCCTTTTTAGAGGTGTCGCTGCCGTCGATGGGAACCAAGATTTTTTTAAAAATGGACATCACGATCTCCTGTGTGGTGGTGAAGAAATTCAATGACCAAGCCTGCACAGGCGTCATGGTCGGATTGACTGAAAGCGCTCCTGGCCTCAGTGCTTGGTTTTCCATAATTTGGGCAACAAGTCGTAGAGTGGGGTCGGCTCTCTGCGCAACAACTTCGGACCACTGCTTTGCCCCATATGAGGCGTGGGGCCTGAGACGTCAGCGTCACTGAGTTGGCGCATCCACCCCAGGTCGAGCTGGCCGTCAGGGCTGGTGCGGGCATAGATCAGGTTGAGCATGCGTTGCGCTTGCACGCTGCCTTCGGCTTGTGCCATGCGGTACAGCCGGATGGCTTCGTTGTAATTGACAGGAATGCCTTCGCCTCGGTGGTAGCGGCGTGCTTCTTTGAACAAAGCCGCTGCGGTGTCTGCTTTGTTGTGGCCTGGAGCTGGGGGCTTGATCTCGGCGCCACTTTTTGCGCGCTGTAGCGTCATGTGTTCTTTGACAATGTCGACGTTCTGCGCAGCGACCCCAGAGCGTGGTGCAGCCGCTTCAAAATATTGCAATGCTTTGTCCAAGCGGTTGAGCGCAGCGCTTTCTAAACCGAGTTCAATTTGTGCATTCACATCGCCGCCTTTGGCGGCGCTCAGCAACAGCTGGCGGTGTCCCAACATACCGGCTTGTGGGTTGTCGAGTTCAGCGGATAAAACGGGTAGGGGGGCCAGGCGTGTTTTGCTCAACCATTCCAAATAGCGTGCACGCGCTGGATCGACGCTGCGCAAAATCCCAATCCATTTCTTGGCGGCTTGCACATTGGGTAGGCTGATGCAGCCCTGCAAGGCACACCAGGCCAAGCCTGCGCTGGCCATGCGCTCGCCTTTGTCATAGGCTTGTTCAAACCACTGGTGGGCCTGCACCACATCAGCACGCACACCGGTGCCATGCAAATACATCAAGCCCAACACCCATGCTGCACGCCCAGCCAGCACATTGGGTGTGCCCGCATGCGTTGTTGAGTTGGCCATTTCTTGCAGTTGCAGCAGTTCTTGGTTCTGTGCGGTGGACATCGTGCGGTGGGTGTCGGGGCGCAGCTCGGGCCCTGGCGTGTCCGCTGCACCATTGAGCAAAGGCGCCATATCTGGCAGGGATTGGCTCATGACCTGTGACGGGGCTTGCCCACCTTGTGCGTGGACAGTTCCCGTCACCATGGCTAGCACCAGTGACCCTGTGGCGATGCGAACGTGTCGCATGGTGTGCGCTAAGCGTGGCATGGCTTATCCACCTTGGTTGGTTTTGCCAGCTGGTGTCAGGCGTTTGGGGGCGACCACCCACTGCATGCTGGCTTGTGTGAAGCTGTTCACAGGCAAGGCATCGGCATAGCCTTTGGCCACGTCCTTGAGTCCCACCACATCACGCATCGGTGTCAATGCAGGCACACGCAGTTTGTCTGGCAATTGGGCTGTCACATCGTCGTCGGTGGCCACGCACAAAATGCCTTCGGTGCCAGACGAGGCCGTTTCAATCACAAAGCCAGGATTGGGGCTCATCCAATCGGGCAAGCGAACCGCTTGGTGGGCACTGACTTGGCCACGCGAAGACACGGGGTTGGGCACCAGTCGAATCACCCCGCCCGTGGCATTGGACAAATAGCAGGCCAGATAAGCATTGCGAGACACCGTGGCCGACAAGAAGACTTGCTCGCCAACCTCAAATTGGGTACGACCCAACATGACGTTTTCAATTTGCAGGTCAATCGTGCGAGGACCTTCAAACTGGCTGTACGACTTGCCCGAACTGGCGATGGGGGCGTTGGGGTCTGAGTTCGGGGCCACCGGCGTGGACGAGGTGTTGGACCAGCCATAGCGCACCAAGTTGCCACTCATGTCCAGCGCCACATAGTCACGCAAGGCGTGTTCGTAGGTGTTGAAGTCGACCACACCCGTCACCACCATGCCTTGGTCCGATTGAAACCGTCCCAGTGCTTGACGGAAGATTTGTACTTGGTTCTTCTCAGGCGCTGACGTGTCCTCTTTCAAATACCCTTTGGCAATCAAGGAACGTTTGACCAGGGCCTGATGCACACCCGCTGTGCCTTCGTCATACCAATCCCGCAATTGACGCTGGAAGTTGGGATGGGTTTGCTCCATGGTCAAACATTGCCAATACGGCACACGGGCCCATTTGCCGGTGAGTTCAATCACCGCCAATTCCACCAAGGTGCGAATGGCGGCGCCAGAGCCTTGGGCGTAGTCTTTGCCCACGTTGAATTGCCAGCCGTATTCGCTGATGCGACCTGCCAGATCCAAGCCTTGACCACCGCTGCCAATGATCACTTCATTGGCCGAGTCCATGCCTGGAATCAAGGTGCGGGTGCGGAAGTCACCCAAGTGCAGCTCCAAGCCAATCACGGTGGCGTTTTTGTTTTGGCTGTAGCCGGTGTCCAAGCGCGAGGCCGAGGTGCCCACATTCATGCGATTGGCCAGCACGTTTTGGTCCACAAACGACACCGCACCTGACAGATACAGCGAAGGGCGTTGCAGCTGAATTTGGTTGTTGTTGAGCAAGATGTTGGTCAGGTTTTGCACCGTGTCTTGACGCACCAAGTCCACCTCGTAATCGACGTAGCGAAACACATTGCTCAGGCGTGACATTTGAAGCAAAGCAGTCACCACCATGTCCTTGGTGGCCACAGGCGCGCGGGTGGAGTAGTCGGGAATTTGCTTGCTGGTGATCAACGTGGTTGGAATTTGCGCATCGCGCATGAGTTTGTCCATGCACTGCAGCGAATCGGAAAAACTCGACATGGACCGCACAGGTCGAATCGCGGGCCGATCGGCCATGCTGCCGTAGCTTTGAAACTTCGCGTCGTGCCGAACGTCGGAGGGTGTGCTACACGCTGTGAGTGCAAGCGTGGCCACCACAAGGATGGGTTTGCTTGTAGCGCGGAGTTTGGAAAAGAGGGACATGGCGTCGAAAGACATGGCTTCACCTGTCAGTTTTTTTGAAAATCAATGGAGAGTCAGCCCTGGCGAGGCATCGGGCTGTAAGGTGTGCAGCAAATAAGAGCGCTGAGCATGTGACTCAACGACAAATGTTGATCAAGTCTCCGCGCAGCACCACGGCCAGCGGTGCTGCAATGCCCAGGCGTGCGTTGCCTGCGGCGGTTTGGGTGGCAATGCTGCTGCCCACATCTTGTGTGCAGACTTTGCGAAAACCATCGTTCACCACCGTGGCGGCGACGCTCTCGTCAGTCACGATGCCTGTGGTGTCAATTGAAAACGCTTTGGCTGTGAAGCGTGCGAGCTTGGCATCCATCCATGCAGGAACTTCTTGGAATGATTTGGCTGCCATTTGCGGGGTATTGTTCAAGGGCAGCATGTTATGTGTCACTTTTTCGGTCAGCGTCACGGGGTCTTCACCGGGGGCAGTTTGTGCTTGTGAACAGGTGATGCTGAACAACGCTACCAACGCGCCAACGAATTGAAAGAAGCCAAGAAATTTCATGATGCATACCTCGCCTGGTGAAAAAGAGGCAAGGTGGCCATCGCTTGCTTGTGACAACCGACACCACCTTGCAGGTCACTTGCTAACTTATTGAGGTGCGCAAGTCAGGCAGTTGCTGTTGGAAGACAGGTTTTGAACTGCCTTGCCGCCAAAGCTTGCGCGGTTGATCACAGCAGAGTCTTTGATGAATGCCACTTGGTAAGTGGAAGTGTGCAAACCATTAGAAGATGAGTTCGATGCGTTCGACGCAATGTTTTGGCTGGCTTGGCCGCCAAATGTTGCTGTGTTAGCAATGAACGCATCCTTGGCACTCACCAGTTGCAGTTCAGTGGCTGTCGATGAGAAGCTGCCCACGTTAGAAGCCAAGTTTTGCTGGGCTGTTGCGGTGGGGCCTGTGGCGCTGTTGATCAACGCAGTGTTCACCAACATGGTGGCTTGCAATGTAGGCGTGGCAGGGGTCGATGGACCACCGTTGCCGTTGCCATTGCCGCTGTTACCGTTGCCGTTACCGGAGGCAAATGCAAAAGCAGAGGCTGTGGTGGCGATGATGGCGATGGCTGTGGTCGTGAGTTTTTTCATGATGATTTCCTTAAGGAAGATGAAGTGAAGTTTTGTCAAATTTCAAGCATTGATCTTTGACACCTAGGGCAAATTCCGAAAAGACATGGCCACTGAGTTCAGTTCCTGTGTCCCTTTTTTCTTCGCCTGGGTGCAGTTTCTTGAAATGCCACAGCGCCGACAATTCCCGCAATCAAGTACAACCTTGGATAGATAGCAATTTTTTGAAAAGGCCTCACACCATGTACAGCTTGGGTCATTCATTTCGCGCCTTGGTCATCGGCTCCTCTGGTGGCATTGGTGCTGCGTTTGTGCGTGCTTTGCAAGCAACACCTCAATGCCAAGAGGTGATGATGTTGTCGCGTCACACCCAACCCGCGTTCGCCCTAGAAGACGAAGCCAGCATGGCGCATGCCGCTGGGGTGTTGCAAGCCTCGGGTGCATTTCAGTTGATCGTCGATGCCACAGGCGTGCTCAGCGTGGATGGGCGCAGTCCGGAGAAAAACTTAAATGCTTTGAACACCGAGGCCTTGCTGCGCAGCTACCAGCTCAATGCGGTGGGGCCGGCCTTGCTGATCAAACACTTTGTGCCGTTGTTGAGTGTGGGACAACGGGTGGTGTATGCCAAGTTGTCGGCTCGTGTGGGCAGCATCAGCGACAACCACAAGGGCGGTTGGTATGGCTATCGCGCCGCCAAAGCGGGTTTGAACATGCTGCTGCAAACGGCTG
>JACCDU010398879.1_pt1 | contig 19298 bp, 32 predicted proteins | sample 7446081 | NCBI WGS metagenome assembly JACCDU01 (sample SAMN15323447, study PRJNA562643) | freshwater metagenome | isolation source: river surface water | place: USA:Blue River Watershed | collected 2017-08-17
AACCGCCGTTGCCCGTAACGAAGTAGGCGTTGGTGCCCACGAACGCTTGCGACATGAAGCCGATGGTCGTGCCCGTGTTGGCGTTGGTTGCGCCGGTCTGGGTCAGGACAGCGGCCTTGAAGATCGCATCCGGGTCATCCAGCACGTAGGCCACGGCGTCTTGCGCCACCGTGCCCGCAGGCCAGTACTGCTGACGGATCTTGCCGAAGATCGGACCCGAGGGCGGGCTGTATTCGCAGCCCAGGAAGACACCGACGGTGCCGGGAACCGCCGCCTGAGCCGCCTGCGAAGTGCTGGGGACCGTGGTGGAAGTGACGATGGCCGTGCCGGTGGCCGTGAGCTGGACGAGGTCGCCGTTGAAGATCGACGTACCGTAGGCCGATGCAATCGGCACCATGCGCGTCGAACCAGCGAAAACCTGACCGCCGATCAGATTGACCGGCTCAAGGCCGTAAGGCCGATCAATGGTGGGGTAAGCCATGTATGACTCCTAGTTTGCTGCACCGCGTCCGAACTTCACTTCGGAGCGCCGTTCATTGAACAGCGGCATCCGACGGTCGTTCTCGCGCATGAACGAATTGTCCACAGACTGCATCTGCCCATCTGCCTTTTGTTGGAAGAAGGAATTGCGCTGCTGGACAAACTCCTTGGGGGTTTTGCAAAGCATGAGCCCGCCGACTTCGATGCTGTCAGGGAAGCGCTGGTTGCTGCCGCCCATATGCATGATCTCGGGGTGCTCGGATGCCTTGACGGGCTCCCAACCCTCGCGAAGCTTCGAGGTCACGTTCGTCGGGTCGACTTGACCCAGCGTGCTGATGCGAATCCAGCGGAACTCAAACCCTTCTTCCGGGTGGGGAGAGGGGAGAAGCTCCGGCAACATCCATTGCTTCGGACGCTCGGAACGCGCGCGAGTGTCCAGATCACGGGGGGTTCGTTCAGCCATTTTGTTTCCTCATCTGCTCCGCCACAGCTTGTGCGTACTGCTGGGGGGTAAGCCCCAACCTCTTTGCCAGAGAAACCGCCGATTGCGTCAGCACGATCTTCTTGGGCGCTGTGCTGCGCGATGCCGGGGCCACCACCGATGTCTTCGCTGCTTTCTTCTCCGAGGGAAACGCGCTCGGGAAGGTTTCGCGTAGCTGGTCATCGATCCGGCGGAAGTAGTCTTCACTGCCGGCTGGTACGCCCTCTGCGGAAAGTTCCTCATGCAGGGCCATCGCGTACGCCGTCATCCGCTTGTTCCCACTGCCGAACCAGGGATTGGCTTCAAGCCACGCACGGGTTCTGGGGTCCAACTGCGACTGCGGCGGCTGTGCCGAAGGCTGCGGGGTAGTTTGTACCTCATTCTGCGGCTGCTGTAAAGCGGCAGGTTTGAAATTGCTTACCCGCTCCAGCTTGAACTTGGCGGCAGCAAGCGCTTCCTGGGCCTCCACGATGGCGTCGGTATCGAACGCCTCGTGTGCCTCCTTGAGTTTGCGCTTGGCGTCGTCCAGCTCCGACTGTGCGACCTTCTTGGCCTGCTCCACCAGCACCTGCTGGCCCTGCCCAACCGTGCCTTGGAGCTGCTTGTTCTCGTTCAGCAGCGACTGCACCAGCCGCGCAGCCTCGTCACGCTCGCGCTGAGCCGACTCCTTGGCCCTTCGCTCCTCGTGATAGCCCTTGGACAGGTGCTGGATGCGCTTGCGCACGCTGTCGCCGTACTGCTCCAGCTCTTCGTCCGTCACCTCCGCCGGAGGCTCCTTCATCGGCGTGCGGCCACGGTCCTCTGCAGGCGTGTCGTCGACGATTTCGATCTCGGTTTCGCCTTCGACAGAGAAATCCACCTCTGCGGAGGTATTTTTCTCTTTCTTCTCGGCTTCGATCTCGTCCGGGAACTTGAATTCGTCCATTTCTGCTCCTTACGCTCGCTTGATACCGCGCGGATCTTGGACAACAGCTTCAACACTGTCGTCGTTGATGATTCTCCACTCCGTTCCGTGGATTTTCAGCCGCGTACCCGTGTTCGGGCGCACCAAAATGAAGTCTCCGACGGCACAAGACGGGCCCGAGGGGAATCGGAGCGGGTCTTTGTAGCAATCCGGGCCCATTTTGGCCACAAACAGCACAGGAGACAGCACTTCTTCGTAGTGCATCGTCTGTCCGGCCTTGGCCAGACCGCTTTCGTACTCTTCTTCTGCCTTCGGAACGAGGCAGAGCAGGTGGTACGTCACAGGATCAGGCACTTGTCGGGCCTTTTCCGCATCAGTTTCGGGCAGTACGGTCGTTTTGCCCGCTGCATCCGCTAGGAGCAGGTCACTCATCGTCTTTCTCCAGTCTACGCACGAGGTCTGTTATGAGGGAATGGGCAAGCGAAAGACCCCGGATTTCGCCTGTCATTGACTTGTACTCGGAAAAGTCACGCGCTGCGCCGTCTGTAAGCGCGTCAGCCACTGCGGAACGCCTTTGTGCAAGCTCTTTGAGCACTGCAGACAACGCGGTATCAGCCATTTATCGCTCCTGCGAGGGTTTCGTCCGTTGTGCAGCTTGTGTCGCACGCTGCTCGGCCTGCTGGCGCATCTTCATCCGGTGCGTCTGCTCTTTGTGGATCATGTCCTGCCGCGCCCGGGCCTGTTTCTGTGCCAGCTCCTGCTGCCCTCTGGCGGCGGCCATCATCGGATCTTCGCCCTGGTTCTTCTGCGCATCGAGCGCGAGGCGGGCTTGCTCAAGCTGGAGCTTCTGCTGGGCGATCTGGAAGTCCCGCTGGCTGTCGGCTTCCTTGCGGCGCAGCTCTTCGGCCTTCAACTGCAGCTCGGCCTGCTGCATCTGTACTGCCGGGTCCATCGCCTGCTGCTGGGCCTGCATCTGCGCGGCGGCGACTTGGTTCTGCATCATCGTGCGCTGGGCGGCAGCGGCCAGCAGCGGGGCCAGGGCCTTCTCGTCGTTGGGCGCGATGGGGGCTTCGGAGGTGTCGTCCAGGGCCGGCAGCGGGGTGCCGAGGGCCTGCTCGACCTGTGCCCGGTAGGCGAACGCGGCATGCTCCGCGATGTGCGCCATGAGGGCGGCCATCATCTGCTGCGCAGCGGGGTTCTGCCCGATGGTCGCGGCGATCTTGGGATCCTGCATGAACGCCTGATGGCACATCAGGTGTGCCTCGTGGTCTTGGTACGCGAACGCCTTGACGGGCTTGCCCATGAGGACGTGCATGTTCTCCGTGACCGGGTCTTGGGGCTTGCGGTCCTCGGCCAGGGGGATCAGGCGGTCTGCGTTCTTGATGCCCAGCACCTCCAGCATCTGCCGGTGCAGGTAGGGCATGTCGTAGATCTGCGGAGCGCCTTGCGCAAGCTGCAGCGCCGCTTGGTACTGCACGATCCGCTGCGCCATCGTGGCCGCGTTGGGGTCGGACACCGGGATGATCTCCACGATGTCGTAGTCGCTCTGCTTGGCCCTGCGGGAGGCGTTCTCGGGCTCGTAGTTGTAGGTGGGCGAGGTGTCGTCGCGGATCAAGCGCTTGAGCAGCTTGAACTCCATCCGCAGGCTGGCGTGGACACGCGCCTGGACGGCGCTCATCGTCTTGAGCTGGCGCTCCAGCAGGGCCAGGGTGGTGCCCACCGGGGCCTCGGAGGACATGTCCGCGATCTTCAGGTCACCGATGGCCGCAAGCCTGCGGCCTTCGTCCGTGATGCGCTCCAGCAGGCCCGCCAGCACCTGCGACGGCTCCTTGTAGGGCAGCGGCATGATGTTGTCGCGCACGACGCCGGAGGGCACGTCCACGTCCCTGAACTCGCCCGGGGCGATGGGGGTGTCGTCCCCCTTGATCCGCAACCCTCGGGCCTTGAGCCCCCCGGGCAGGTTCGACAGCGTGCCCGCGTCGACGAGTTGGCGGATGATGCTCGTGCCCGCCCGGGCGTAGCCGCCGATGATGTGGAAGAAGCCCAGGCCGTACGCCCCGAAGCCGGGGATGTACGTGTACTGCACGAAGTGCTGGCGCTTCAGGCGCAGCGTGTCGTCCTCGTCCCAGTTCCGCCGGATGGCCAGCACCTGCTGCGAGCCCCGGTCGATGGTGACCACATACGGCAGAGCCAGCCCTTCGGGATCTTCATGCCCGGGCATGTCGTAGTACAGGTGCACCTCAAGGAACTGATACCGCTCGTCCTCGTTGAGCGCGTAGCCTTCCTCTTCGGCCTTCTTTTTCTCGATGTCGGTGACGATGTGCTGCGGCTCGCCCAGGTCCACGTCGCGGTAGAACCCGCTGACCTGCATGCGCTTCAGCTCGTTCTTCGTCTTGCGCATGACGTGCGTGACGCGTTCTGCGACGTACACGTTGGCTGCGCCGTACGGAATGATCAGGTCTTCGGCGGGCACGTACGCCGCGTCGGGGTTGACCTCGTCCGGCATCTTGTAGAGCTTCTTGAACGCAGCACCGACAAGGCCCAGGCTGAACAACAGGCGCTCGTGCTCGGGGCGGTACGACACCATCTCCTCGGTCAGGCGATAGTTCATGTCCTGGCGCACACGCTCTGCGGCCTCTTCCTTGAACTTGTCGACCGCGCCGATGATCTGCGTCTTCACCGGGCCTTGCGCCGGGAACGTTTCCGTGATCATCTCGGACTGGAACCTGATGGCAGCTTCGGACAGCAGCGGGCTGTACACGCCGCACGCGCCCGACCAGGGCTCCGTGCGCTCCTCGTACTTCAGCCCCAGCACCTCCAGGCCCTTGACGTAGGTATCGATCCAGTCCTTGCGGCTGTTGATGTCGGCGTCCACGAGCGCCAGGATGTCCCCGGCGAGCGTCTGCAACGCGCCCTCGTCCATGCTCTCGGCGAGGTTGTCACCGAACTCCGGCGGGCCTTCGCTCCCAGGCTCCAGGGTGATCTCCAGGCCGTCTACGCCGACCGTGACGCTGTCGGGGTTCTCGATCTCGACCTCGATGGTGTCCATTTCTTGGACGTCATCCGGCTCCGGAAGAGGCGGTATAACCATGTAGAGGGGCTTGTCGATGTTCGTAGCCATGATGTGTCCTTAAATCAACTTCACGTTGCCGCCGCCGTTGAAGCCCAACGATTTTTTCGTTTTCTCAAGCAGCGATTGTGCAGTACTTTTCTCAGGCTGCCGTGTGTACGGCGGCAGATCACGCGGATCAAGCCGCGTTTGGCGAAGCCCTGTGATGGCGTTATACGTTTCGCGCACAGCGCGGTCTTTGAACAGCGTTTTGCGCAGTTCGGGATCTTTTGTCAAGTCCACACCAAGCGTCTGCTCTGCCGCAGCCAAATCCGCAAGCTGTTCGTACAGAAGAACTTCCGGTGAAACGCGCTCAAGCATGCCCTTATCAAAATACCCGCTGGAAATGCCGTATTTAGATTTCAAATACGGTGCGGCGTCCATAGCATCAAGCACAAACTTGCCGCGAGCATCGAGTTTGTTGGCCAGCTCATCAAATTTTTCATTTATAGCTGACGGATGCCCTAGCTGCTTTTTCGCCATCGCATGCTCAGCTTCATGCGCAAAAGTAGCTGATTTGGCGTCCGGTGAAGCAAAGATAGCTCCACGCGCTGCACGATTCTTCTCCGTTTGAGAAAGGCGTGCATCAGCCGTCACGAAGCCCCGCGTGTTTGTGTTTTGCAGCTCCGGCACCGTGTAGGCAACAAGATCCGCGATACCCGCAGTGTTGGCAGGCATGCCTTTCGTAGAGATCTCGCGCAACCTCGCGGGCAAAATGCCGTTTCGGATGAGTGCTTCAAGCGTTTGGGCGTCAAGTTTGTCCATGATGTGTCCTTAGTAGTACGCCGTGCGTCTGAACCCACGAAACTCTGGCGGGTCGTCCGGCGCGTCTGACGGTAGGCCGATGAACCCGCCCATGCGCAGGCGCATCAGTGCTTGTATGCAGGTGTCGACGTAGTCGTCGTGCTCTCCGGCAGGGAACGCAGCGACCTCCTCCACGACCTCCTTGGCCCACCGAGTATCGGGCACCCACACGCGGCCTGAGACAAAAATGTCCGACACGGAGTTCAACCGCGCCATCTTGTCCGACTTCGTCCCGACCTTGCCCCGGGACGGAGAAAACTCCGACACCGGCACCCCCGTGGCCCGCAGCTCCTGTATCAGCGGAGCGCCGGCAGCCTTCTTCTCGATCAGGCAGGTGTCCGGCTGCCACTCCTTGTAGTACTCCAGCGCCCGCTTCTTCAGCTCGGGGAACGTCCAGCGGTGCTTGATGGCGTCCAGCAGGATGATGTGCGCATTGTTGTTGTCCTCCTCGTTGAACCACACGCCCCACGTCGTACAGGCGCTGTAGTCCGCTGCGGTCTTCGTCTCGTGCGCCGTGTCCCACGACTGGATGATGTAGTCGCACTTCGGCGGGCGCTCAGGCTCCCAGGTGCGCCAGTGTTCGCGCCGTATGACCGCCGCGACCTCGCTCGTGGGGTTCTGCTGGTACTGCGCCTGCCAGAAGCGTGGGTCCATCCCCGCCCGCTTGGCGCGGAGCTGCTCCAGGGGCCACTGCCCGGGCCACAGACTCTTCTCCTCGTCGGTGTGCTCATTGAGGATGGCCGGCAGCTCCACGATCTCCCAAGGCGTGGCGTCGGGGTTCTTGATCTGGTGGCTGATCAACTGCCCCGTGAGGTCAATCTGCGACCACCGCGTCATGATCACGATGATCGCCCCACCGGGCATCAGGCGCTGCAAAGGGCCCGTTTGGAACCAGTTCCACGCCGCGTCGAAGGGCGTGCGCGTGCCCGCCTTCAAGTCCTGCTCCGAGTGCGGGTCGTCAATGACGAACAGGTCCGCGCCCCGGCCTGCAATGCTGCCCCCTACACCGACCGCAAAGTACTGACCGCCACTGGCGGTAGACCACTTGCCCGACGCTTTCTGGTCGTCTGCGACCTGGGTATCAGGGAAGATCTGGTGGTAGTCAGGCGTCTCGATGAGGTTTCTGATACGCCGACCAAAGTCCTCCGACAGGGAGGACGTGTGCGTACCCATGATGATCTTCTTCTCTGGGAAGCGCCCGAGGTAGTACGACGGGAACAGAAACGACGAGAACTCCGATTTGCCCATGCGAGGCGCGATGTTGATGATCACGCGCGTCTTCTCGCCCCTGACCACAGCGTCGAAGATGCTCGCCAGCTTGCGGTGGTGCGGCCCCTCCTTGAACCCGGGGTAGATGGCGTGGGCGTAGCCCAGCACACCCGTGCGTGCCGCCGAGAGCTTGGCCCGCTTCTCCCGCTCCTCCAGCAGGTCGAACAGCTCCGCCTTTTCCTTGGGACTGAGCGTGGGCAAGGCCCGCTGCAACGCAGCGGCTTCAACGGCGGAGAGGAACGCCGGCAGCTTCACGAAGGGCTTGCCTCGGCAGGGACATCCGAGATGTCCGAGACGTCCGTCACAGACATGAACCGCGCCAGCTTCTCCTTGATCTTGGCGTCCAGCTCCGCATCATTCACAGCCGTCTTCTTGACCTCCACGCGGTCGGTGAAGAGCGCCACCTCAGTGACGCGCCCCAGCAGCTCCAGCGCCCGCAGGCGCAGACGGGCGTCTGGGTTCTTCGTCTCCTCCAAGATCTGCGACACCGCGTACCCACGCAGCTCTCGCGCCTGCTCCACAAACGCCCAGTCGTAGGCCGTCAACATGCCCACCAGATGCTGTACCGCAGGCGGCGTCTTCAACCGCAGCAGGGCGGCTGTTTGATCAGGCGTGGGGGATGCCGCAGTGATCGCCGTGAAGGCTTGCTGAGCCTGTGTAGCAGCGACCTGGGCGTCGGTTGTGGCGGTAGTGGGAGCGCCTACGGCGGCGAGCCAGTCGGCGGTGCCCTGCTGCGCGGCCAGTAGTTCTTCTGGGGCAGCTTTGGCCAACGGCAAGATACCGCGACCGTCTTCGATAGGAGGCTCGTAGTCGAGCAGGTGTTCCAACATAGGCGTGTGCCTTGACGCATGCGCGGCAGGGCGAAAGCACAGCCAAGCGCAAGTGGGCGCAGTGTAGCCACAGGGGTTTGTTTTTGCAAGCGACCTCGATATACTGGCTGCGCAACCCCGCTGCGCTGCAGCGACCACGTTGCTACCTCCTGTGCGACCTGCTGGTCGCTTTGCCCCGGCCTAGAGCCGGGGCTTTTTTGTTTACGCATGTCAAAGATTAGACATTGTGTAGGGTAATTTTGTAAAAAATTTTATAAAATTTTTGACGGTGTTTTATTTTAATTTTGTAAAAATGCATTTTGGTATTTTATTTTTTGCAAAACGGGTGCTTTTACAAAATTGGTATTTTTTGTGAATATGGTTGTGGATTAGTGTTTATATAATGTCGCACTACATCGGCACAGCAGGGGTGTCCCCCGTGGGGTGGGGTCGCCGGCAGCGCACAAAACGGGTCGATTTACCCCCATTTGCGACAATCTAGTCAGCGATTCGGGGTTCCGAACCGCATCAACCCGGGGAGAAAACCTCCCCCACTCTCTCGAAGGTAGTAACCATGTCCAAGACCAATGCAGCCCTGACCCTTGCCCAATTCGCTTTCAAGCTTGGCGATGCCACGCGGATGGTGAAAGCGGCTTCCGAACCCTTCCACGCCTACTACGTCAGCCTGGACGCTGACGGCCGCAAGGCCATGAGGCAGGAATGGATCGAGAACCATCTCCTCGGCCAGGGCTACACCAAGACCCAGACCGAGACGGTGATGGGCGCGTCGCGCAAGGATCGCCACGCCGACGATCAGCGCAACTACGACAAGGCCCGGGCCGACTTCACCTACCACGTGGTGCGCGACGCGACGAACCAGAAAGCCGAAGAGGCAGTCGAGGTCGAGATCCCTACGGAGCTGATCGAGGCCGCGAAGAAGCTCGCGAAGCTCGCGAACCAGTACAAGGACGCGCGGAAGCTCGCGAGCAAGGCGCTCGCGATGGCTTTCGCGAAGTGAGGCGGCAGCCGCGAGAGCGGCGCCGGGGGAGAATTTCTCCCCCATGCTGAGCGCAGCCCCTTGCGCCCCGCAGGGCGCTCGGGAGTGCGCTTGGAGCCTGCGGCGTGAGTGTCCGCGTAGCGGACGCGTCGCAGGCGGCGTGCTGTTGGAGAGAAGTGATGAAGCGAAACAACACGGTACTGAACCGCCGCGCGGTACAGCGTGGACGCCGCATCGCCCGATGGGCGGCCACCGGCATGAACATCGGCGAAGGCCGCGAGGCCGTAGCCCGGGAGGGTAAAGCCCTGCTGAGCAGCCCGACGCGGCTTCAGAAGTTCGACCGCGCTCTGAGCGCGGCGCAACGCTTGCTCGATCAAGAGCCTGCCCTTGTGACCCAGTCCACCGTGATGGTGGCGCTGGGGTTCTGGTGAAACCCGGGGGAGAAAGTCTCCCCCATTTTTAGGAGAGTAGCGATGATCAAGAACACCCAACGTGACGCCCTGCGTGCGTTCAAGACCGAGCTGCGCCAGAAGGCGCAGGAGGACCGCACCGCTGCGCGGCGCAAGGCGCGAGCCCTGCAGACGGCGCAGGCGAAGGAAGCCTGGGCAGACGCCTGGGCGCAAGCCGTACGGGACGTCACGCCCCGTTGACCCACCGGGGGAGAATTTCTCCCCCATTTTTAGGAGAGAAGCAATGAACCTCAAGCACGAAGTCCGCGCCGCCTGGGTGGCGCAGGAAATCAAACGCCTGTGGCCGAGGGCGGCGCAGCCGCCAAGGGCCACGCCCGCGCGGGCCTTCAAGGCGGAGCGTCCGCCAAAGGAACAGTCATCACGCGCAAAAACGGGGCAAAAAACCCGCGCCGAGCCGCCGGGGAGAATTTCTCCCCCAGAGAGTTGAATTTCCAAGGGCGGGGGAGAATTTCTCCCCCATTTTTTCCTAGGGTTTACCCTTAAAAAAATGTCAAGGTTTTGACAACAGGTTGGTATCTACCAACCTCTCGGACGGGCGTGCCATGCGTGTGCCCACGCTAACCCATTGATTTTCAAAGGGTTTTCTTATTCTTCTTCTTCTATCTATTATATATATATATATATAGAAGAAAGTATGTATCTATGTATATATCTTTTCCTTTTTCCTTTTTCCTTTTTTGAGAGAGAGAGAGAGAGAGACCTTTGTGTATCTTCTGGTTTTTTAGGTATACTGTTAGCACCTCCACAACTTTTCCCTTGCGCCACAACGACTTAGCTTGACCACATGTGGTACTACCCCCAGGCGAGACCGTGGTAGCTACCACGCAAGTCTAAACCTTGTCAGGGAAAACCCTGACAAATCCTTTACTTCGGGGAGACTTTCTCCCCCACAAAAAATGGAAAAAATCTGCACTCAGTGCGAAAAATCCCGCCCCCTCCAGCTCTTCCGCCGCTTTTCGGGCCGGAAGAAAATTATGCGCACGCTCTGCAACGTGTGCGACCCCCCGCGCACGCTCAAGCAGATGACGCCCCGGCAGCGGCAAAATGAAATTGCCTGGGGCCGCGCCCATCCTCTCGTCGTCACGAGCATGGCGGCGCTGGAGCGGGCGAAGCTGTACGGTGTGCAGGTGTCGGGGCGCAGCGCCCGGATACAGGCCGGTCTGCGGCGTCGTGCGTGGGAGGAGGTCATCCTCGGCCCGCTCCAGCGGGAAATTGCTTGGGCGCAGGAGCTGCACGCCCGGTACACGCATCAGGTGTCCCTTTGGGACGCTCCCGGCCCCCGCCAAGGGGGTGGCCTGCACCCTGACCTTGCGGCGCCTTGGCTGGCCTTCACGGGGGCGTACGCCCTGCTGCTGCAGCGGATGCTGGCTGACGCTCGTGCGGAGCTAGCGCGTGCCGAGCTGGCGCCTGACCCGCACACGGGGCTGCGCGCGCGCAACCCTACGCCCGCGCAGGCGGACCCTTGCACCTATGCCTTGGCATTCGAGATCGGGCGTCTACGACGCCTGTACGTAGCCTGTCAGCCCATCCCGGGCAGGCGGGCACCCCGCAGCCCCTGGCTGCTGTCCTGGGGCGCTAGCGCCCCGTCCCCAACGGGGGAGAAAACCTCCCCCACCTCAACCCCGAAAGGAAACCAACCATGAAGAACCAAACCAAGACCACCCGTGCCGAGGCGCGCGAGGCGCTCACCCGGGCCAGTGCTTACGCGCTGGGCAATCTGCGCCGCGTGCACACCCTGTCGGCACTGGCTCCGCACCTGCTGACGCACCCCACGGTGGCCAAGGTCTACACCAAGCTCACCCACGCCTTGCCCGTGGACGCGGGCTCGGGGCTGCGCCCGGGCCCGTGGGTCGACATCAGCCAGACGGCGGACCTCGTGCGTCTTGGTGTGACCCTGTACGACCTCGACTCGCTCAAGGATGAGCGCTTGCTCGCTGCCCTGGCGCCTTTCGTGGGCGACGACACCTGGGAGACGGAGACCTCCGACTGGACGTACACCGAGCGGCCCAACCGCGACTACTCGTTCGAACAGCGGATCGGTCTCGACGCAGACGCCAACGCCCGCCCGCGCCTGCCTGCGGCGCTGCGCCAAGCCCTGGAGCGCAGCGGGGACGACGCCCCTCAAGCGTTCAGCCTGCGTGTGGTGATCTGCGCCTACGTGAAGAGCGACAGCCCGCTGTGCCGCGTCGTGGTCACGGGCGTCAAGGAGGAGATCGTCCGCAAGGAGGTCAAGGAGATCGTGTGCGCATAGCGCACGCATAGCAACCGGGGGAGACTTTCTCCCCCATTTCAACCGAAGGAGAGAAGCAATGAACATCCACCCCCACGACAAGCTGCTGCTCGCAGCGTGCGCACTCATCGCAGCACTGATGCTGCTCGGTATCATTTAATTGAGGGGGGCATCCCGCCCCCTGTTTCAACTAGGACATAATGTCCTACTTCAAGGAGAGAAGCAATGAACGGACACAAGAACTGGAACCACTGGAACGTCAGCCTGTGGATCAACAACGACGCAGGGCTCCACAACGTAGCCCGCTACTTCGTGCGCAGCGCGGCCACCCGTGACATCGCAGCAAAGCGGATGCTTGAGCACCTGAAAACGGAAGCAGGCACCACCCACACGCCTGATGGCGCACCGTACAGCGTCAGCAGCATCCGCGCTGCGATGGTCGACATGTAATTCAAGGAGAGAAGCAATGAAGGAAGTCCGCATCATCTACAACCGCATCCTCGGCGGTTGGTTCGTCGTGCGCGGAGCGCACCAGACGCCCCTCACCGGGCGCTTCGACACCAAGGCAGAAGCCATCGCATGGCTGTCCCGCAAGAACTGAAAGGAGATCTGACATGACCCGCAAGACACAACCCATCACCAGCATCGACTACGCAGGGCGCACATGCGTCTTGCGCACGGCAGGCGGCAACGGCACCACCGTCGGCCAGGGCTTCGTAGCGCTGTCCCACAGGGGCGAGCGCTGGCTCATCGTCGGGGGCCGTGCCCCGCACAAGCCGAGCAGCAGCGGGCGTGTCTACGCCACGCCTTACCCGGCCAGCCCGGACGTCTTCGACGTTCACGAGTCCCAGTTCTTCCCCGGGGTCTTCGACCTCGTGTGGGTGCCCCCAACGCCCGCCAAGACCCCGGCCCACGCCTGATATGAACCCGGGGGAGACTTTCTCCCCCACAACCCGTCGCCGCTGCGGCTCAGCGGCACAACCCTAGGAGAGAGCATCATGATCGACATCAACAACATCCTCACCCAAGCCCTCGCTGCCGCCGTGGCCGAGGCCACCAAGCCCCTGGTGGAGCGCATCGCTACGCTGGAGACGCGCCTACTGGCGCTGGAGAACAACCCAGCCCAGGGCGTGGACACCACGCTGGAGACGCGCCTGCTGGCGCTGGAAGAGAGCAAGGGTATGACCGCCGCTGCGTTCGTCACCTACCTCGACAGCCAAGAGTGGTTCTGGGAGAAGGTCCGGCGCTTCGCCGACGGCGCCGTGGAGCAGGCCATCGACAACCACGAGGAGGGCATGTCCCACTACGACGAGGACGACATCGACACCAAGATCGACGCTGCCATCGAGCAGCACGAGGAGAACAAGACGCACGGCGACGATGACGACATCGAGGAGATCGTCCAGAAGCTGCTGAACAGCGCAAGCATCAGCATCAGCGTCTGAGCCGCGCAGCGGCGGGGGCTACGGCCCCCTTCCCACAGGTCCGGGAACCTGATATAGTCAAACCTTTGACAGACCCGGGGGAGACTTTCTCCCCCAACCGTCGCCCCTGCGGACCAGGGGCACACATGCTGCACTGCAGCAAGGAGAGAAGCAATGGCTCACCAAATCGACACCACCTCCCGCTCCACCGCCTCCTACGCCTCCACCCAGCGCGAGTGGCACGGCCTGGGGCAGCTCATGCCCACGGGCGCAGACCTCGAAGCCTGGGCCCAGGCTGCCGGCATGGACTACAAAGTCCAGCGCGCCTACCCCCGCTACGCGGTGGAGCGCATCGAGCCCGACGCCCAGTTCATCCCCGCGCACAAGCTGCGCCAAGTCGAGGACAAGGTCGTGCTGTTCCGCTCGGACACCCACGCTCCCCTGGGCGTGGTCTCGGACGGCTACAAGGTCGTGCAACCGAGGGAAGTCCTCGACTTCTTCCGCGAGTGGGCCGAGGCCGGCGGGCTGACCATCGAGAGCGCCGGGGTTCTCTTTGGGGGCAAGCGGTACTTCGCCACGGCCAAGCTGGCCGAGGGCGTGTGCGTGGACGGCTCCAGGGACAAGCTCGTGCCTTACGCCCTGCTCAGCACCAGTGCTGATGGCTCCCTGGCCACCGAGGGCCGGTGGACGGGCGTGCGCACCGTGTGCAACAACACCTTGACGATGGCCCGGAAGGGCGCGGCTGCGTTCCGTGTGACGCACCGCTCGGAGTGGAAGCCCGAGAAGTTCCAGGCCGTCATCGAGACGGCCCAGGCTGAGTTCAGCGCCTTCATGGAGACGTCGCGCAGGCTCGCCTGCGTGCGCGTCGAGTCGGCCCTGGCGGAGGAGATGACCGTGGCGCTGTTCAAGAAGGGCACCCCTGCCGCAGCCGATGCCGACAAGGTGCGCGAGTCCCGTGGCTTCGCCTCTGTCATGTCCCTGTTCGCAGGGGCCGGCAAGGGCGCCATGCTGGAGACGGCGCGCGGTACGGCCTGGGGCTGGCTGAACGCAGTGACCGAGCACATCGACCACCACGTCCGCGCACGCTCGGACGAGAACCGCACCGCCTCGGCCCTCTGGGGCCCGGGCGACGCCCTCAAGCAGCAGGCAGTGGAGATCGCACTGGCTGCCTAAGCCGCAGACGCGGCACAACCCCGGGGGCTACGGCCCCCTTTCTTTTCACAGGAGAAACCATGATCGACTACACCAACGCCACTACCGCCCGCATCGGCCCCTGGACCGTGCGCCTCGTGTTCAAGGGCGAGCGCTACGGACGAGACGGCGTGATGCTCAACGAGCAGACCATGCCGATGGTGGAGTTCTACGACACCGAGCAGGACAAGGCCACGTTCGGCCCCTGGGGCCAGTTCGTCACGCGGTACTACCTCGACTCCCTGATGGAGACCCGCCAGAAGTACCCTGGCTACGCGCTGGCCCTTGACGTGGGCGTCCCCCGCTGGACCGTGAGCGCCCCGCACATGGGCCTCGTCGAGCACTGGCTGCAGGTGCAGAGTGCCTACGCCGCAGCCAAAGCAGACTGAAATCGCGGATTTCAGTCTTTGACCCGGGGGCTACGGCCCCCCTTTCTTTTTACAGGAGCACGCAACATGCCCTACTTCGACCGCTTCGACATTGCCGAAGCCTACTATCTGGCCCTGAGTCACTGCCACGGGGGCCAATGGTCGCGCGAATACGCGCGCCTGTGCAAGCTCTCGCGCATCTTCAAGCCGTCGCTCTCCCTGAGCGTGGAAACCCTCAGTGAAAACGCCCGGGAAATCTACGATGCCGCATGCGCGCGCATGCTCAAGGAAGCCTGAGCCAAAGCGGACTGAAATCGCGGATTTCAGTCTTTGACCCGGGGGAGAAAGTCTCCCCCACAACCCCGAAGGAGAGAGCAATGCTGAACATCGACACCAACGCCAAGACCGTCAAGGGCCAGAAGTACGGCTACATGACGGGCGTCCTGTACCTGTCGCCCTACACCAAGTCCGGGCGCAACGTGTGCGCCCTGGCCCACAAGGCCGAGTGCCACATACCGTGCCTCGACACCGCAGGTCGGGGCGCGTTCACCAACGTGCAGGACGCACGCATCGCCAAGACGAACCTGTTCTTCGACGACCGTGAGCAGTTCATGGACCTCTTCGTGCGCGACGTCCTGCGCCTGGAGCGCATGGCCCAAGCGCGTGGCCTCGTCCCCGTGTGCCGCCCCAACGGCACCTCGGACATCAAGTGGGAGAACGTGGACTTCGACTTCGGCGGGCATCACTACGCCAACATCTTCGAGATGTTCCCCTTCATGCAGTTCTACGACTACACGAAGACACCCGGGCGTGACGTCTCCCGCATCCACAACTACGACTTGACCTTCAGCTACTCGGGCACCGACGCCTTCCGCCCCTACGTGCGCCACGCTATGGAGCAGCGCTTGCGCATCGCTGTCGTCTTCCGCTCCCGTGCCGAGATCCCCGAGCGCTTCCTCGGTATGGAGTGCGTGGACGGTGACGATAGTGACCTGCGCTTCCTCGACCCGCAGGGTGTGGTCGTGGCTCTCTACGCCAAGGGACGTGCACGCCTGGACACGTCTGGGTTTGTGGTGGGGTGAGGGAACAGTCATCACAGAATCTCGCGTCAAAAGCTTGACGCACACATCGGGCTCGCATACACTGCGCGCTCATGCGGAGCAGCCGCTACCAACCCCTACAAACCCTTGCTGCTCAGGGGTTTGCGTGTCGGAGTACACATGTTCCCCATCGTCTCGGGCATCCCGCTGCCCTCCGCTGCTCGTGGTCGCAAGGCCGTCGATCTCCCCCTCGCCCTGATGAACGCGGGCGACTCGTTCCTGATCCCCTTCGACCCGACGGGCGACGACGGCAAGAAGACCCTGGAGTCGTGGCGCCGCAAGGTGCTCGCCGCCAAGAAGAAGATCCAGGCAGAACACGCCGAAGCGGGCTTCCGCACGGCAGTGGTCAACGACGCCAACGGCCAAGGTCTGCGGGTCTGGTGCACCGCCTGACGGCACAAGACGCCCACCACTCAACGCTCTGCAAACGCAGGGCGTTTTTCATGGCCAAACGCTTTACAGGGCGTTTTTCATGGCCGAACAAGAAGGAGTAGCAAGTGCACATCAAGTATCTGACCTTTGACCGCGCCCTCGGTCTCCTGCGTGTGCTCAACGCCAAGTTCATCGTCGTCGATGCCGACGGCAAGACGCACACGCACGGTGATCTGCGTCTCGCAGACCCCGTCAACAACAAGCGCACACGCCGGCAGGTGGTGCCGATGAAAACGTACCACAACATCTACTACCCCCTGGTCAGGGACATCAAGCCGGGAGATGGCGTCAGCATCACCCTGCCAGAAGACATGGACACAGAAGGTTTCCGCTCGTCAATGAGCGCATGGTGCAGTAAAAACTGGGGGTCTGGTTCCTACCTCACCCAGATCGAAGGCCGCATCGTTGAAGTACTGCGCGTGGAGTGAACATGGACAAGCAACACGACCCCGTCAACAACCCCAAGCACTACACCGCACACCCGAGCGGTGTGGAGTGCATCCAGATCACCGAGCACATGAGTTTCTGTCTCGGTAACGCGATGAAGTACGTCTGGCGTGCGGACCTCAAGAACGACGCCATCGAGGATCTCAGGAAGGCCGTGTGGTACATCGAGCGCGAGATCAAGCGGCGTGAGAAGCTGACCGCAGCCCAATACCAGCCCCCGAACGCGCCAGACGTCAAGCAGTACATGAGGCAGCAGCAAGAATTCATGAGGCAGCAGAAAGAATTCTTTGACAAAGCGAGGCGCGAATTGCGCGGGGACGAGAAATGAAAACCAAGATGCTCAAGAAGGCCCGCGCCCTGTGGAACACGGGCGACAGGCGCCTGGACAGGCGCAACCAACGGGCCTGGGTGCAGGCCATCCGCAGGCTGGGCGATAAGTGGCTGCTTGCCACGCATGTGCAGAGGAAGGAGTTGACATGAACGAAGACGTCTGCAAGCCGTCAACGACGGGAGAACATGAGTGGAGGCCATTCCTCTCCGGAGGATACAAGTGTGTCTACTGTGGCACGGAATGGCTCCCCGCTGAGCCCTGCGTCGATCCTGACGAGATCGAGGCGCACAAGTACGTCGAACCCGAGCCCGAGCCGCTGTGGCCGAAGGTTGTGGGCGTGGTCATTGCGATCATCCTGATCGGTCTGGTGTTTGGACCTGTGGGGGTGATCAAGTGAAACTCATCCTCTTAACAACGGTGCTGCTCATTGCAGGCTGCGCGCCCACAGGGTTTTACGAGTCGGAGACAACACCAAAAGGGTGGCGTGTGATTACTACACCCGGTAACAACTTCTCCTATATCGTGCCTGTGGTTATGGACGATGGAACCCGTTGCATTGTGCTGTCCAGCAATAGCACCGGCAGAGGCGGCATAACCTGCGATTGGGGGAAGAAATGACCACGCTGCGAGAAGCAGTGCAGGAGTTTGTCGCCGATTCTGTTGCCGACAACGACTGTGGAGGATGCGGGCACTTCAAGTACTACGCGGAACGATTCCGCGCCGCGCTGGCGCAGCAGGAGCAGGAGCCGGAGCCGGAGCCGGTGGCGTGGGTAGACAAGTGGTCGAGTGCATGGCTGGGCGAGCAACGAAGCCTACAGCGCAGAAAAGTGCGATCGCGCCGCGAGTGGCAGTCGTTGAGCAAGGAGGAGCGCGACGCTGCCATACGGTGGGCGGTAGATCAAGAAAAAATGCACTTCGGACGTGCCGTTGCCCGCGCCATTGAACAGGCGCTAAAGGAGAAGAACGCATGATGTACTTTGAAAGAAACCAACCACACTGCTTGGTGTGGCCCGCGCTTGGGTTTGGCAGAGACGACCTGCATGGTTTTTGGATCGGCATCGGTTGGCTAAACATGGAAGTGGGTTGGAAGGAGAAGAACAATGGCTGAACAACCTACAGCCCTGCGGCTGGCTGATGAAGTTGATGAAGTAGCGCAGACTTATCCAGATATGGCCGAGGTGTCCGCCGAACTGCGACGGCTGCACGCGGTGAATCAGGAACTGCTGAAGGCGTTGAAGGACTTGACCACTGCGCAGGATTTAAACGCATACGGTATGGCTTTGCATAACGCCCGCGCCGCCATCGCCAAAGTGGAGGGAGCATGAAACTCCGCGCCTTTCTGCGCGGCTTCGCCAACGGACTAGCACTGCTGCCGCTGTGGCGGTGGATCAGGGGAATGAGATGAAGTTCCGCAAAAAACCTGTCGTCATCGAGGCCACGCAGTGGTTTAAGAATGGCGACCATCCGATGGACTACACGGAAAGGCACGACGGTAGGCAATCGCCGGAATACCGACGCAGTGAAAATTGGGAAGGCGAAGTCGTGCGCTATTACCGCCACCCAGCACACACGGGCCAACGCCATTGCGAGAAGTGCGGCAACATCATGCACAACCACGGGTGGATCGACACGCTGGAAGGGGGGCACATTGTCTGCCCTGCCGACTGGATCATCACGGGCATCAAGGGTGAGCACTATCCCTGCAAGCCAGACATCTTCGAGGCGACCTATGAGCCGGTGGAGGAGCAGAAATGAAACTCACCCCGTGGTTTTCCGCCAGCGTCAAACCTGTCAGGGCGGGGGTGTATGAAGCTGTCCTTAGCTCCAGTGCGCGTTGGTACAGATATTGGAACGGCGAAAGGTGGTTTGTAGGTGGAGCAACTCCCAAAGTGGCGCTCGATGCGTTTAAAGAGTACGGCATTTTTGCTGTTGTCATCTATCCCTGGCGCGGACTAGCGGAGGAACCGAAATGACCACATGGCACAAAAGCCCGCCGCCTAGCATCGGCTGGTGGCCGGCGAGTACAACGCGTAGTCCAAATATGCTACGGTGGTGGAATGGAAAGTGGTGGAGTTGCGGTTGTGTTGAGCGCTATTCGGCGCAAACTGTGGCAAAAGTTGCCACGGAGAAATCTCGGTATCAAAACGAAATCGAATGGACCGACAGGCCCGCATCGTGGCCGGAAAGGAGCAGGACATGACCCGAGAAGACATCCTCAAGCTGGCGCGGGGGGTTGGATTGCATAGTGCAGTTTTGCTGCACATATACGACGGCAGAGAGGGGGCGCTGACGGACCAAGAACTGGCCGAGTTGCAGAGGCTTGAACGCTTCTTCCGGCTAGCCTACGAGTGCGGTGCCGCAGCAGAGCGCAAACAGTACGAACACACCCTCAAGCTGCAACAAGCAAGCTACGAGCGCGAGATAAAGATTGAGGTTGAAGCAGAACGCGAAA
>JACCDU010372153.1_pt1 | contig 19292 bp, 17 predicted proteins | sample 7446081 | NCBI WGS metagenome assembly JACCDU01 (sample SAMN15323447, study PRJNA562643) | freshwater metagenome | isolation source: river surface water | place: USA:Blue River Watershed | collected 2017-08-17
GTCGTCGATCCATTGCTGGAGGTTAAATGGTGCAAGCATTGGCAAAAAGTTTAAGCATTGAGGATGCCTCTAGAAATCACAATTTTTTGGACTTCCGAGGTTCCTTCATAGATTTGAGTGATTTTGGCATCGCGCATGAGGCGCTCTACGTGGTACTCCTTAACGAAGCCGTAACCGCCGTGGATCTGAACTGCCTCAACAGTTTGCTCCATGGCAACTTTAGAAGCGTAGAGTTTGGCCATTGCGCCAGATTGGTCGTAGTTGCGACCCGCGTCTTTGTCTTGTGCGGCCTTGTAAACCAACAAGCGCGCTGCTTCAATTTCTGTAGCCATGTCGGCAAGTTTGAAAGCGATGGCTTGGTGCTTGAATATTTCTTTACCGAAGGCCTGACGCTCTTTTGCATAAGCCAAAGACAATTCTAGACCACCGCCTGCAATACCGAGTGCTTGTGCAGCAATACCGATGCGACCGCCTGAAAGCGTTTTCATGGCAAATTTGAAACCGAAGCCGTCTTCTCCGATGCGGTTTTCTTTTGGTACTTTGACGTCGTTGAATAACAATGTGTGGGTGTCGCTTCCGCGGATACCCATTTTGTCTTCTTTGGCGCCGACAACAAAACCTTCCATACCGCGCTCAATTATGAGGGCGTTGATTCCTTTGTGACCAAGTTCTGGATTGGTTTGTGCAATGACCAAATAAACTGAAGCCGATGAACCGTTGGTGATCCAGTTTTTGGTACCGTTCAATAGGTAGTGATCACCCATGTCAACAGCTGTGGTGCGCTGAGAAGTGGCATCAGAACCTGCTTCTGGTTCAGAAAGACAGAAGGCGCCGATTTTTTCACCTTTGGCAAGCGGCACTAAGTATTTTTGTTTTTGTTCTTCAGAACCGAAATTCTCAAGACCCCAGCAAACTAGAGAGTTATTGACAGACATACACACTGAAGTAGAGGCGTCTACCTTTGAAATTTCTTCCATGGCAATGACATAAGACAAAGTGTCCATGCCGCTGCCTCCGTATTTTGGATCGACCATCATACCCATAAAGCCGAGTTCGCCAAGTTGTTTGATTTCTTCAGCTGGGAACTTTTGTTGGTTATCGCGTTCGATAACACCTGGCTTAAGGATATTTTGTGCGAAATCTCGGGCGGCTTCTTTGACGGCGAGGTGCTCTTCAGTGAGTTCAAAATTCATGTTGACTGATTTATTTTAATTTTGACAAAAATAAACGAAATCCGAAACTCTTGAAAGCAAAAACCTACAATAATATGCAGTTATTAGGTCTGATGTCTGGCACCTCGCTAGACGGGCTCGATATCGCACATGTCGCTTTCGACTTTTCAAAATCAGAAAAGCCTGAATTTAAGCTACTTAATCAGCATACTTTTGCGCTTCCGCAGCCGATTTTTGAGCAACTTTCTCAAATTTTTACCCTCAGTGCACAGCAAGTTTTTGAGCTCGACCAACAAATAGCCCATTTTTATGCGCAAAGCGTGCAAGATTTCATGCTCCAATTTGGCATTGAGCAGGCCGTAATCACCGCAATTGCGTCTCACGGACAAACCATTTTTCATCAGCCAGAAAAAGGCTTCACCACCCAAATTGGCTGCGGCGCCACGCTCAACTACCTCACCAAAATTCCGGTCATCAGTCAATTTAGAACGCTAGACGTCAGTGCAGGAGGGCAAGGCGCGCCGCTTGTTCCGATCGGAGACCACTACCTCTTCTCGAAATTTGCCGACGGTTTTCTGAACCTTGGTGGGTTTGCGAATATTTCTAGCCAACAAAACGCAATTCCGCTCGCCTATGATATTGCACCCGCCAATTTACCCATGAACCGCTGGATGCAGAGCATAGGTAAGTCATATGATCAGAACGGAGCTTTGGCGCGTACAGGAAATGTGGATCCTGAAACCTTTCAAAAAGCATTGGATCTTGCATTTTTTAAACAATTCGGGCCAAAATCTTTGGGAACGGAATGGCTGGAGCAAGCTTATTTACCGCTCTTTGAAACACTCTCCCTTGCAGACCGTTTGCGCACCCATATTGAAGTACTTAAAACCTTATGTATCCAACATTTTGAAGTGCTTGGCTTGCAAAAAGTTTACCTCACAGGTGGCGGCGCACATAATCAATTTTTAATCGAAAAAATTCAAAATGCTTTCGCTGGCCAACTGATTGTTCCTGAGTCGGCACTGATCGATTTCAAAGAAGCTCTCATTTTTGCATTTTTGGGTGCGCGCCATCTCAGAAACGAAACCACAACCCTCCAAGCGGTTACCGGAGCCCAAGAAGCCTTGCGCACAGGTGTCTTGCACGACTACCAAGGCGTCCTCCGCTAAAAAATTGAACCCAAACCGCTTAAAATTGGTATTTTTGCAACGCTAACCACATCAAAAAAAAACACATGAAAGACCTCCTATCCAAATTTGAAAATAAAAGACCTGAAATCGTTTTTGAATGGAAAGATGCCTTTACCGAAGCTGAAGGCTGGGTAGTGATCAACTCCTTGAGAGGTGGTGCAGCTGGAGGCGGTACAAGAATGCGCGTTGGTCTCGACAAGAGAGAAGTTGAATCTTTGGCCAAAACCATGGAGGTTAAATTTACGGTAGCCGGCCCAGCCATTGGCGGCGCCAAATCAGGTATCAACTTTGACCCGAAAGACCCGCGCAAAAAAGAAGTGCTCGAACGTTGGTTTGCTGCGGTCTCTCCCCTACTCAAAACGTATTACGGTACAGGCGGAGACCTCAACGTAGATGAAATCCATGAGGTAATCCCGATGACAGAAGACTGCGGCGTGTGGCATCCGCAAGAAGGCGTATTCAACGGACACTTCAAACCCAACGACGATCAAAAAATCAACCGCATTGGCCAACTACAAAGAGGAGTTGCCAAAGTAATTCAAGATGAAACTTACAGCCCTGAGCTCAGCAAAAATTATGTAGTTGCAGACATGATTACCGGCTACGGCGTGGCCGCATCTATTGAACACTACTACAACATTTGGGGCGGGCAACTCGCTGGAAAACGCGTTTTGGTGCAAGGCTGGGGCAATGTCGGGTCTGCAGCCGCTTATTACCTTGCTCAAAAAGGCGCCAAAATTGTGGGTATCATTGACCGCGTTGGTGGGCTCATCCAAACCGAAGGTTTTACTTTCGAAGAAATTAAAGCACTCTTCATCAACAAAAACGGCAATGAACTCAGCGCCCCAAACATGTTGAGTTACGAGCAAATCAATAGCACTTTTTGGTCAACACCAGCCGATATTTTTATACCTTGTGCGGGTAGTCGCATGATCACCGAAGACCAACTAGGCCAATTGCTGAGCGCAGGCGTCGAGGTCATCTCTTCTGGTGCCAACGTACCTTTTGCAGACCAAGAAATCTTCTTTGGCCCAATTGCCGAAAAAGCAGATGCTTCACTGTCCCTCATTCCAGACTTTATTGCCAACTGCGGCATGGCGCGCGTTTTTGCATATCTCATGAGCTCAGACCTCGCTTCCTTGGAAGACGCCCTCATTTTTGAAGATGCGAGCGAAACCATCCGCAAAGCTTTGGTAAATGCCCATCAAATCAATTCAAGCACAAGAGGAATCGCCAAAACAGCCTTTGAAATTGCGCTCAAACAACTTGTTTAAAGCATCATGGAGCTCACGCTAATACTGATTTTTATACTAGGCTACGCCGCAATCAGCTTTGAGCATTTGCTTCGCATAGACAAGCTCATTCCAGCGCTTCTCATGATGACCCTTTCTTGGGCCCTCATTGCTTTGAATGCGTCAGATGTACACACCCTAACCGATCAACTCTTGCATCATTTTGGCAAAACTGCTGAAATCTTGATTTTCTTAATGGGCGCAATGGCCATTGTAGAGATGATTGACTATTTCGACGGATTCAAAAGCGTTCAAGCACTCATTAAAGTAAAAACAGCATATCAATTGCTGGTAGTAATTTCTGTCCTCGCATTTGTACTATCTGCCATCATTGACAACCTGACCGCGACCATCGTTCTGATTTCTATCCTCCGAAAAATGGTGCCCGACAAAGAACTACGCATGTGGATGGCGGGCTTTGTGATTATTGCAGCAAATGCCGGTGGTGCGTGGTCTCCAATTGGCGATGTCACTACTACCATGCTCTGGATTGCTGGAAAAGTGAGCGCCCTTAAACTAATAGAACATATCTTTTTACCTGCTGTGGTAACCTTACTCATTCCCTTACTCATCGCTAAAAAGATCAAAATTTTCAAGCAAAACCTACCACCATCAGAAGGGATTGAGAAGAATAAAGTTGCTGGTTTCATTTTAATCAGTGGCTTGGTACTGATCATTTTCGTGCCCATTTTCAAAACCATCACCCACCTTCCACCCTATATGGGCATGATGTTTTCTCTGGCCATTTTTGCCATCATTGGCGAACTCTCAAGTAAACGTCAATTAAACCTCAGCTCCCTTGACGAGCAAAATCATGAAGGACATACAGGGCCAACACTAAAAGCACTCAGCAAAATTGAAATGCCTTCCATCCTCTTTTTCTTGGGTATCCTGATGACGGTTGCCGGTATAGAGCTTTTGGGCATGATCGAACAACTCGGTGAAAACGTTTTGGCATCAGGCATTTCAAAAGAACTTTACATAACATTTTTAGGTCTTGCATCTGCTATCATTGACAACGTACCATTAGTTGCAGCTAGTATTGGCATGTTCAAGGATAGCATGGATGCCGATGCTTGGCACTTTATTGCTTATACCGCAGGTACAGGAGGTTCGATTCTGATCATTGGTTCGGCAGCCGGCGTGGTGGCCATGGGAATGGAAAACATCGGTTTTGGCTGGTACCTCAAGCGCTTTTCTTTGCTTGCGCTGGCGGGTTATATTGGTGGTGTTCTGACTTTCTTAATGTTCTAAATGCAACAAGAGCAGGCCTACCAAGCGAGTGTCAATTGGCTTTTTGAACGCTTTCCTTCGTATCAAAATTTAGGCGCAAGCGCCTACAAACCTGGTTTAGAAAGGGTATATCAACTTTTAGCAGTTCTGCAAATTGACCCACAAAAACAACCAAGTATTCATATTGCAGGTACCAACGGAAAAGGCAGCACTGCGGCATATTGCGCAAGTCTGTTACAAGAATCTGGGCTGAAAGTGGGTTTATTTACCTCTCCACATATTTTTGATTTTTCGGAGCGAATCCGAATCAATGGTGGCTCCATCACACCAAAGTATGTCATCGATTTTTGCGAGCGATACCGCGCACTAGATGTGCAAATTGACGCGAGTTTTTTTGAACTCACCTTCGCAATGGCCTTGGCTTTCTTTCAAGAGCAGGCCTGCGACTACATCGTGATTGAAACGGGCCTTGGAGGCAGACTAGATGCCACAAATGTGCTTGAACCAAAAGTGAGTGTCATTACAAGTATTGCACTCGATCACCAAGAATTTTTAGGTGACACGCTTGCAGCTATTGCGGTAGAAAAAGCAGGCATCATTAAAAGCCAAACCCCAGTTGTCATTGGTGAAAAATCTGAAGCCACTCAGCTGGTTTTTGAAGAGCGTGCTGCTGGTTTGAAAGCCCCCATTTACTTTTCAGAAAATAACAACAAGCAAATAGAAAATCTTCCGCTTAGTGGGTATCAAGCCACTAATTTCAGAACCGCTTTATTGGCACTAAAAGCCATTGGTTTTGATATTTTACCTCAAACGCAAATAGCAGCACTAGAAAACCTCAGTAGCAACACCGGTTTTTTTGGTCGTTTAGAGACTTGGCAGCACGAGCCCAAAATCATACTTGATGTATCTCACAACCCAGCGGGAATAGCCGCTACGCTTCCACTCATCCATGAGCAATGTCAAGGGCAACTTTTCATTTTGTATGGTGCTTCCAAAGACAAAGACGCAAAAGAAATTCTTGATTTATTTCCAAAAGAGGCCCAAATTGCCGCATGTGTATTTAGCAATCCGAGATCGAAAAGTGTGGCAGATTGGCAACAATTAGGTGTCCAAACCATCTTTGCCGATTTACCCAGCGCCATTGAGCAGGTAGAATTGCAAATGCAGCCTGCTGATGTGCTCTGGATTACGGGTAGTTTTTTCTTATTATCGGATTTGCCTTCCCCAAAAAAGATTTTTTAAAGTATCTTTGCAGTAATGGAAAAGCAAGTCATCCTCAATGCCACCCAGCTCGAACTGACGCTCAAACGCCTTTCCCATGAACTCATTGAGACCCACGACACCTTCGAGAACTCCGTTTTAATTGGCTTGCAGCCGCGTGGCATCCACGTCACCACCCGCATCAAAGCCCAACTCGAAGCTATTTTAGGGCATCCCATTCAAGCAGGAAACCTAGATATTACTTTTCACCGCGACGACTTCCGTCGTAGAGAAACACCCCTATTACCAAGCATTACCAACATTGATTTCTCCATAGAAAATAAGCGCGTTATCCTCATCGACGACGTCTTGTTTACGGGTCGCACCATCCGTGCAGGGCTAGATGCACTGCTCACTTTTGGGCGTCCGTCGCAAGTGCAGCTACTCGCACTCATCGATCGTCGCTTTAGTCGAGATTTACCGATTCAGGCAGATTACATCGGTAAAACTGTAGACACACTCGCCTCTGAGCGCGTGGCCGTAGAATGGAAAGAAATTGAAGGTCAAGACCAAGTATTATTATTCACAAAAGAAGGCAATGAAGCAGCTCAGCGTTGATCACCTTACCGGTATTGTAGACCTCACGCGTCAAGACATCGAACTCATCCTCGAAACCGCAGCTCGTTTCAAAGAAGTAATCAATCGCCCCATTAAGAAAGTTCCTTCACTCCGAGACATCACCATTGCCAATGTCTTTTTTGAAAACTCTACCCGCACCCGCCTTTCCTTTGAATTGGCACAAAAACGCCTTTCTGCAGACGTCGTCAACTTTAGTGCCGCCAGCTCTTCAGTGAAAAAAGGCGAAACGCTCGTCGATACCGTCAACAACATTCTAGCGATGAAAGTCGATATGGTTGTGATGCGCCATCCCAACCCCGGAGCAGCCAAATTTTTATCGCAAAAAATCAAAGCACGCGTGGTCAATGCCGGAGACGGAACGCACGAACATCCTACCCAAGCACTCCTCGATGCCTTTTCTATTCAAGAAAAACTCGGCAGCGTAGAAGGCAAAAAAGTTGTCATTGTAGGTGATATCCTGCATTCGCGAGTAGCGCTGAGCAATATCTATTGCCTTCAAAAGCTCGGTGCAGAGGTCATGGTTTGCGGCCCCAGTACGCTCATACCTAAATACATCTCTGAACTCGGTGTTCAGGTATCTCATAACCTCCGCGAAGCACTCGAATGGTGCGACGTCGCCAATATGTTGCGCATACAACTCGAGCGTCAAGACATCAAATACTTCCCATCGCTGCGCGAATACACGCAATTATTTGGACTAGACAAAGCTTTACTAGATAGCCTTTCCAAAGAAATTGTCATCATGCACCCAGGGCCTATTAACCGAGGGGTCGAAATTTCTTCAGACGTTGCCGACAGCCCACAAAGCATCATCCTAGATCAAGTAGAAAACGGTGTGGCAGTGCGAATGGCTGTAATTTATTTGCTCGCCGCAAAAATCGAAAGATAATTTAGTTATTTTTGAGCAAATCCTTGCTATGAATTTCTCCGTGGACCCTCAGGGCCAAATTGTGGTTGTCAGTACCGAAGTTGAGAAACTCGACGCCAGTAATGCTCCTGAGCTCAAAGCACACTTTTTACAGCTCAATAAGGTCGGCACCAATTACATCGTATTGGACATGAGTAAAACCAAATACTGCGACTCCTCAGGCTTATCTGCAGTGCTCATCGCCAACCGACTTTGCAAAGACACCAATGGGAAATTTGCCCTTTCTGGTCTGCAGCCAAATGTGCGCAAACTCATTGAAATCGCACAACTAGACAAAGTACTCACCATCGGAAACTCCACTGACGCAGCCCTAGATTTAATTGCACGGTGAGTTTTGAGCTTCACATACTCGGCTCTGGTGCAGCCTTACCCACAAGCAAAAGGCAAGCCTCTGCGCAATACATCAATTGCAATGAAAGACATATCCTGATAGACTGTGCTGAAGGGACCCAACAGCAATTGCGCAAATACGGACTCAAGCTCCAAAAAATTCAGTTCATTCTGATTTCTCACCTCCACGGCGATCACTTTTTTGGTTTACCTGGACTGCTCTCCACGATGCACCTGCTCGGTCGCAATAAAAAACTAAGCATTTATGGGCCTCCGGGTTTAGAAGCGCTCATTAAAGCCATGCTCGCAGCCGGCGGACACCCACTACAATTTGACCTCACTTTTCACACCATTCAACCCGGAGAAACGCAACTTATTTTTGAGGACCGCCTGATCGAAATTTTTGCATTTGCCCTCAAGCACCGCTTATCCACGCTCGGATACCGCATCAATGAGAAACCCAAATTACTTAACCTCGATAAAGAAGCTATCTCGGCAGCAGGTTTATTAATAGAAGACTTACCTAAGCTAAAATCGGGCATTTCCATAGAAAGAAATGGCAAAAAGTACAACTACAAAGACTACACGCTACCGGCTCAGCCCGTTTATAGTTATGCATATTGTTCCGATACCAAACCCAGCCCGAGCTATTTAGAAGCCATTAAAGACGTTGATTTGCTATACCACGAGGCGACTTTTAATCAACAGCACCTCGAGCGTGCCAAAAGCACCTTTCACTCTACGGCCCAACAAGCTGCCCAACAAGCCGTGCTCGCCAATTGCAAATACCTATTGCTCGGGCATTTTTCTTCGCGCTACGACGACGCACAACAGCATCTTTTGGAAGCGCGCATAGTGCATCCTAATGTAGGCGCAGCAGAAGATGGTTTCAAACTAACCTTGGGTAAATGGGGACTTACTTTTGTGAACGCTGATAAAACACAAGCGCAATAAACGCAAAAAGTAAATTGGGAAGCCATACCGACCATAGCGTCGGGAAACCCACTTTAACTGCCGCTACAGTGAGCATTTTCATGGCAAAAATATATACGAAAATAAACACCAAGCCGATAGCGATATTCATGCCGATGCCCCCGCGCTTTTTCTGAGAGGCCACAGACACCCCAATGAGGGTGAGAATGTATGTTGCAAAAGGAAACGCCGTGCGCTGATGAAGTTCTATTTCGAAATCTGGAACTAGCTTAGAACCCTTTAATTTCTCGCGTTCGATGGCATTTTTAAGCTCGGTATAGGTGAGCGCTTGCGCGGCGTTGTCTCGCTGGGCCATTTCTTCGATACGGTAAACAAATGATGTGTCTTTATGACGGCCATGGATGAGCTTGGCCTTCGGGAAAGCATAGTTTTTTTCGTAGTAGTCGGTGAGCTCCCATTGGCTCGTGCCGGGCTTATTTTGAGCGAAGCGGGCAAGCAAAAAGTAAACTGGCTTGTTGTCTTTGCTCCATTTTTGAATAGTGAGGTCATTGACACGCTGTTCTTCTGCAGCATAATTTGAAAAATACACGAGCTCGTTGCCGGGGTATTCCGCTTGGTAGTTATTGACTGTCAGTACATCTCGGTAATAGCGTTCTTCAAAAGCCAAGCGAATTTTATTGGTTCGGGGAATAATCAGGTGATTGAGCACCAACGACATAATGGTGAGGATAGTAGCTCCAATGAAATAAGGCCGCAAAAAGCGGGTAACGGGCCGACCTGAAAACCAAATTGGAATAATTTCGGTGTCTTGCGCCATTTTGCCCGTGAACCAGATGACCGATAAAAAAATGATCATCGAGGAAAAAGTATTTCCGTAGTATAGGATAAAAGTGACGTAATAACGAAAGAAAATCTCGTGCAACGGCGCTTTGTTGCTAATGAACTCGCTGAGCTTCTCTGAAATATCGAAAACGACCGAAAACAACATGATGAGCCCGAGCATGAAAAAAAACGTGCTCAAAAACTTTTTAATGATATAGCGATCGATGCGTTTGAGCATGTCTATAAGCGCTGTCCTAATTTCTGAACAACCTGATTTTTCCATGCGACAAATTCACCACTTGCAATTTTTTCTCGGGCAACACGCATAAGTTCGAGGTAAAACGCCAAATTATGAATGGTAGCGATTTGAATACCGAGGTATTCTCCGGTTTTAATGAGGTGACGCAAATAAGCTTTTGTGTAGACCTGATCAACCCAAACCTGACTTGACGGGTCGAGCGCACTAAAGTCTTTAGCCCATTTCTCATTTTTGATGTTAATGGTACCTTCCCATGTGTAAAGTAGTCCATGACGCGCATTTCTGCTGGGCATGACGCAGTCAAACATGTCTACCCCGAGGGCAATTGATTCTAGCAAGTTAATTGGCGTTCCAACACCCATTAAATAACGCGGTTTGTCTTGAGGTAAAATATTGCAAACCAAATCGGTCATTTCGTAGAGTTCATCGTCGGGCTCACCAACGGACAGGCCGCCAATAGCGTTCCCTACGGCATCAAAGGAAGCAATGGCATGCGCAGATTCTTCGCGGAGGTCTTTGTAGGTGCTACCTTGTACTATCGGAAACAAAGCTTGCTCATAGCCATATTTAGGCTCGGTTTGCTCCATGGCGGTGAAGCAGCGCCCCAACCATCGGTGGGTGAGGTGCATGGAGCGCTTGGCATAAGCGTAGTCGCAGGGATACGGCGTACATTCGTCAAAAGCCATGATGATGTCTGCACCAATAGAACGCTGAATTTCTATGGCCCTTTCAGGCGTAAAAAAATGGTAACTACCGTCTATGTGAGACTGAAATTTGACACCTTCTTCTTGAATTTTTCTCGAGCCTGAAAGCGAATACACTTGATACCCGCCACTATCTGTTAAAATCGGACGCTCCCATCCGATAAACTGATGCAAACCACCCGCTGCCTCTAGCACGTCAGTACCAGGGCGCAAAAACAAGTGATAGGTGTTGCCCAAAATAATTTGCGCGTTGATATCGTCACGGAGCTCTTGCTGGTGTACCCCTTTGACAGACCCAACCGTGCCAACGGGCATGAAAATAGGTGTTTCGATGGTGCCGTGTGCCGTGTGCAACCTTCCGAGGCGTGCTTTGGATTGAGAATCTGTCTTTAAAAGATCAAAGTGCATAACAATGTTGAAAAATACCTTAAGCAAAGATACGGGTATTTAAATTCCCTAGACATCTTTGTACTCACAGATGACCTACTTACCAAGCATTCAAAACGACTATTGGGCATATTTGCTCTACTGCGGCATACTTTTCGCTGCTGTCCAGTTATTTTATGTCTTCTATTTTTATGCGCGCTTTGCCTTCAAGCGCAAGAAAGCACTGCAACAAGAGCTCAACTATCCACCTGTTTCTGTGATCATTGCCGCTCGAAACGAATCCGATAACCTCTACGAGCACCTACCTACCGTTTTAAGCCAAGATTATCCAAACTATGAAGTCATTGTAGTGAACAACCAAAGTATCGATGACAGCAACTGGATCCTCACAGCATTTGCACATCAATTCAAGCAATTAAAGGTAGTGGAGCTCTCGCGCAGCCCGCACCTCAAACTCGGCAAAAAATTACCAATTACCTTGGGCATCAAATCGGCCTCTTTCGACCATTTTGTGCTCACCGATGCCGATTGTCAGCCGTTGAGTACGCAATGGCTCAAACAAGTCATGAGCAAGCTCAATACCAAGCAACAACTCGTGATTGGCTACAGCCCCTTTACCAAAACAAAAGGTTTCTTCAATAAATTAGTGCGCTATGACAACGTCTGGATGGGCGCAAGCGCTTTCAGCTACGCACTTGCTGGCTCAGCCTTTAAGGCGAACGGCCGCAATTTATCCTATTCCAAAGAATTATTTCAAAAAGTAAACGGCTTCAAGTCTCATTACGCCATCAGCCCCGGAGACGACGACCTTTTATTACAAGATGCACTCAGGTTTAGCAAGGTCAATATCTCCGAAGACCCCAGTTCTTTTGTGCGTTCAGCTGCGCCAGCAACTTGGTCCGATTGGCTCAGACAAAAGGCAAAATACCACATTAGTTCTGCACGCTATTCGTTTATTAAGAAAGTATTGTTAGGAATCTATCCCCTCAGTCTGATTTTGATGTGGATTTCTTTTGTTGCTTTGTGCATGAATTTGAATTACATGCCTTTAGGGGCAAGTATATTCATGGGCGTTATAGCAATCAAATGGTGGCTACAGGGTACTTGTCTCAAAAGGCTCGGCGAAAAGAAACTCATGTTGTTTTTCCCGATCTGGGATTTGTTTTATAGTATCTTGATGCCCATCGTTTATTACATATCCGAAAGGCAAAAATATTACCGATGGTAGAAAACGAGCATTTATCTGATAAAGCCAAACAAGACCTGCACTTAGTTGCTGCAGCCCGAGCGGGAAACCAAGCAGCCTACGCAGATTTGTTGGACCGCTATCGCGACTCCATTTACTTCATGATGCTCAAAATGGTCAAAAACGCCGACGACGCCGACGACCTAACCATAGAAGCTTTCGGAAAAGCGTTTGCCCGACTAGACCAATACTCACCGAGCTTTGCCTTCAGTACTTGGCTCTTCAAAATTGCCTCCAATAACTGCATTGATTTTATCCGCAAAAAACGCATCGAAGTCACTTCAATTGACCGAGGTATCACAACCAGCGATGGAGAGCGCATGCACATCGATGCCAAATCACAGACACTGAACCCAGAAGAAACTATTATTCAAGGCCAACGATTGGTACACATGCGTCTTTTAGTGAGCAAGCTCAAACCTAAATACCGCGAACTCGTGGAGAAGCGCTATTTTGAAGAAAAGAGCTATGAAGAAATAGCCGAAGAGCTCAACTTGCCACTTGGCACCGTTAAAGCGCAATTATTTCGTGCCAGAGACTTCTTAGCGGCCATGATGCAACAGACCAAAGACAGCATCTAATGACCCTATTGCAGCAGTACTTTCCAGACCTTAGTGCCGTACAAATTGAGCAGTTTACTGCCTTAGAAGCGCTCTACAACGAATGGAATGCACAAATTAATGTCATTTCCAGAAAAGACACCGAGCACTTCTATGAAAGACACGTCTTGCATTCATTGGCCATCGCCAAGGTTGCACAATTCTTACCCGGCGCACAAGTTTTGGACATTGGAACAGGCGGAGGCTTTCCCGGTATTCCGCTCGCTATCCTTTTTCCCGAGGTGCAATTTCATTTGGTAGATTCCATCGGGAAGAAAATCAAAGTGGTGCAAGAAGTAGCCGCAAGCCTTGGTTTAAAAAATGTAAAAGCCAGCCACGCCAGAGCGGAAAGTATTAAGGAACGCTATGACTTTATTGTCAGTAGAGCAGTCACTCAAATGCCTGTATTTTTAACATGGGTAAAAGGCAAGAGCGCCAAAAAGAACTTACACACTTTCAAAAATGGGATTTTCTACCTCAAGGGCGGAGACCTTAGCGAAGAGCTTGCTGGAATCAAATACCCTTACAAAGAGTTTCCTATTTCAGCATTCTACAAAGAAGCATTTTTTGAGACGAAAAAAGTTGTTTACGTACAACTTGTACCTTGAGTGCTATAACTGATAAAGCAAAGCTGAGGCATACGCTTTTATAGCGCGCTTTTCACCAAAAGAATCAACCTTTTCATGCGTTGTAGCCTTGATGCTCAATTCTTCGGGATGCAGTTCTAGAATAGCGCCCAATACCGCTTGCATTTGTTCAATATGAGGATTGACTTTGGGCGTTTCGAGGATAACTGTTGCATCGATATTGACAATCCCGTAACCTTTAGTACGGATCAATTGATACACCTCTTTAAGTAAGATTTTTGAATCTATTCCTTTGTATTGCGGGTCTTGATCCGAGAAATGATAACCGATGTCTCTAAGGGCCAAAGCACCAAGCAAAGCATCGCAAATAGCGTGAATGAGTACATCTGCATCGGAATGCCCGACTGCGCCAAGTAGAGAAGGTAGTTCAATACCGCCAATCCAGAGCGGATAACCCTCGGCTAACTGATGCACATCCACGCCGTAGCCAATGCGAATTTTAGGTTTGGCTTGCATTTAGTTTCCGCCTAGGTTGAGGCGCAAGGTAAAGCGCAAGGTATTGGCCAACGGACTTTGGCGCCCATTGAGAGAGGCCAAATAGGAGAAGTCAATGGCAAACATATTATACTTTAATGAAGCACCTAAATTCAAGAACTGACGATTTCCTTTGCTTTTGTTTTCGTAAAAAACACCGCCGCGCAATGCCAAGACATCGCTGTACCACCACTCCGCACCTGCAGCAATATTGATTTCGGCCAATTCTTCTTTGAGGCGGGTTCCTTTGACAATTTCGTAAGAACCAGCTGTATTTTGGATGTAGTTTCCGTTTTCATCCTCGGCTAAAACACCCGGTGCGTCGTAGAAAGATTGCATCATAGAGGTAATGATACCTACATCGCCGTCCATCCCTGCGAGCATGACGTAATCGCCGTCGATCAGTTTGTAAATAGCTGGCGTCGGGACTAATAACCTTTGGAGGTCTACCGAAAAAGTAACCTTATTGTATTCGTCGAACTCTGCCAAAAAGCTGTTGCCAATCTTGAGGTTCATCGGGATGAAATCGCGGCGAGACAATTCTGAGTAGGAGACCTTATTCCCGATGTTGTTGATGGTCATGCCGAAGGTATAAGTTCCGTCTGTGCTACCGATGTGTGCGTCGTCGTTGAAATAACTAAAGGACAAATCAGCAGCACCAACCACACCAGGCTTGGTATTGACGCCCGCAACAGTTAAGCCACCCGTTAAGTTCGAATAAGCAAACTTACCATTGACACCAATACTGAAACGATCAGCTAATTTGAAGGCGTAGGCTCCAACAAGCTCAAACTCGCTTGGTTTGTCGTCGCGGAGGACGTCGCCGTTGATATCCGTAAAAGTGATTTCACCTAGGCTAAAATAACGCAGTGCACCACCAATAGAGTGCACTTTATTAAGCTGCTTATAACCCGCTAGATAAGACAAATGGATGTCGTTGGTGAGTTGACGCAACCATGGTGTGTAGGACAAACTTACTTCTGATTTTTGCTTGGCAAAGCTCAAAAGTGAAGTATTCCAATAAACCGATGTGGAGTTGGCACTCAGCGCTGTTCCGGCGTCGCCCATCCCGCCTGCGCGAGAGTCTGGGGTAATGGCCATGAACGGCAATGATGTGGTGATTGTATTGAGTTGTAGGTCGTTGTCGGTGACGCCAGAACCGCCCGTGGGCTGAGCAAAAGCGTTTTGAGAAACGAATACCAAACAAATACTGAGTACTACTGTGTAAAATCCGGAACTTTTCATAGAGAGGATAAAGATAGGGAATTTGAGGAATTTTTATTTTATGATCACAAGTTTTTCGGTTTGCTCTGCATAAGCGCCATCTGGCGTTTGGACCCTCAAGCGGTAAAGATAAGTGCCTCTTGCGAGTTCATCGCCAAAATCATCGCGGCCGTCCCAATACAAACCTGCAATTCTAAAGCCACTTGTAGGCACTTCTTGAGCAATGGTCTTGACCAAGCGACCAGACACAGTGAAAATTTGAATTTGCACATCCAAAGAAGAACAAGATTGATTGTGTTCAAACATGAATTCTGTGCGGGTAGTGAACGGATTGGGATAGTTGAGCACGTGCTGCAACACTGGTGCCTCTTTGGCTTGCACCACAAAGTCAATCTGCGAAGTGGATGAATTATTATTGACATCCCAAACTTTAAACGACAAAGTGTGCGGGCCCGGGCTCAGATTCTGAAACTGATAACGCACCTCCCCAGATTGGTACGCATCAAGATTGGCTGCATAAAAATCATTGAGCACAATGGGTTGAGCACTTTGCCCATCGAGCACAGCGACGATGTCATGCCCAATGCTATTGCCCACCGTATTGATGCCGTTTTCATCGGAAACCTTCGCCAAAAGCACCGGGTTTTCATCCGTCACCGACCCATTTACAAAACCTTCTTGGTTCATGTAAAGCTGTACGTCCGGACCTTTGTCATCTGCAACGCCGTTCGGATCAATACCACCCACATAAAATAAGGTGTCAAATCCTTGTGCATCTGTCTGCCCGTTATGGCCATAATAGGAGATTTTTCCAAAATCAATTTGCAGCGCGATGTCTTTAGGTACCACAAATTCAAATTCGAAGTAACCATTCGTAATACTGCTCTGACCGCGGTAAATGCGATTGGTTTGCTGCTCGTAGGCAATAATCGGTGACTCCTCATCCTGACCAAGTGTATTTTGAACTTTGCGCTTATCGAATACCGTTGGAGTCAGTACGCCGTTCCAATTTGAGAGCACAGCACCACTGTAGTCTTCAACGTGACCTTTGACCTTGACTTTACTCAAGGCGAGCAGTGTATCGAGTTGCTGCTGCGGATCGAGGCCATTGATACTGTCTGTTACAATGCGGTAGCGGGGCAAGGCCAAACGCAAAGCAGGATCGCCGATGAGCGTGAAACTGCGCTTGTTGGAGGAGCTCACGGATGCCGCATTTTTAGTTCTACGGGCAATTTCACCAAACTCATAGGCCTCGCCGCTCGGGTAGCGGTTAAAAACGCGCTCAATCAATTTGATACCAATATTGCTGTTCACACCAAAGTAAACCGATCGCGTAGTTGTAAGCATGGCAATGGCTCCACCTGACGGGTTGAGGTACAACCACTCCCCAGCGGATACGCGCTCGGGGTCGTCGAAACGCGTGAACTCGCAAGTAGCGGACACAAAAAGGTGTAGCGCATGGATATTGCTCCAACTATTCACCTGATCAATACCTACGACGCGTTCTTTGGCCAGGCCAACCTCACCCCCATGGCCAATATAGTTAGCTACAAGCACACCGCGTTGGATGTTAGCATCTATCGCATTGGTCATTGCAGGAAAGCGCTCTCCACCTGCAGTTATGACTTTAGGAAAAGCGTCCATGTAAAGCTTGTTGTAATTGATTTCAGGGTTCAACAAATTAGAGATCAAGTATTGTGGCTCAGCATCTGTTTTGATGAAATAGCCTTGCTCGCGGTTGTCTGTCATGATCAAGTATTGATTGCGCCAATCGCCAAACGTTTTATCGGTTTGGGTTCCCATACAACAAGAGCTCGTGACCGGATAGAAATTTGAGCCATTTTTCATGTAATGCTCTATTTTATCTACCATTTGTTTGGCCTGCAGGTTGCTACTGACAATGACACGACCCACACCAATATCCATCATATCCGCAGCACTCATGCCCTCAGCATCATCGAGCAGACCAAAAAAGTCGTCCACAACCATGGCATCTGTTGCATTTTCACTGCTGAGCATCTGATAGGTCACGATATAATTATTGTTGTTGGGCTCTCTGTTTTTAGGGTCGTAAGTACCATCGCCAAAAAGCAACAGATACTTTGGCTTTGCGCTCGGATCATTGAGTAAAGCGCGGTCGTAAAACATCTTAACGAAGCGGCGAATAGCACCAGGATCTTGCATGCCTGAACTAAATTCATTGTAAATGGCTTGCGGCTGCACAACATGCACGGTGAGGCCATTTGCGCGGTGCAATTCTGCTAAGCGATTGGCTTCTGATAAAAAATCTGGATGCGAAACCATAATATAGTCTGCTAACGGAAGCTGATGTAAGTTTTGATAAGCAACACCACCAACTCTTTCTGGCATGTAAAACGATACACCACTTGCCACGACCATTTCTTTGTAAACAGCTTCCGTTTTGAAAGTACCTTGATTGCCTTGAACGGTGAGCGCCATGCGCACCGGAACATGGCGGTCACTGACATCCCAAACAAAAGTGCTCGCATTGACACTGCCGATCTGATAACTTGCATAGTTTGCTGCTGCACCCCATTTTGAAACACGGAAATTCTGCTGAGAACCCGCAAGTATCAAATTGCGCTGCGCATTGATCAAGATGCGATCTAGATAAGTAATCACGTTCGGATTCAATCTGTTGATTGTAAGAGTCAGGTTGATGGCCGAGCTAGGCGTAGAATCAGTACAAATTAAGGTGCTGCGTTGAAAATAATCTCCCGAATGCGGCATGACCATTTGACCAATTAATTCAGAGCCATTTTTGAGCGTAATTTGATTTCCTGGCGCTCTCGAATTAGAGGCATAAGATACCTGAAAACGAATAGGTTCGGAAGTAACATTTCCAATTGTAAAATTGAAATTTTGACTCAGATTGACATCGAATTCTTCACCGTACCAACGCTGCCCGCCCTTCACTAGGTTTTCGAGGTCGTTTTCATAGACGTCACGGTAGTCGTACGCGCTTACAACTGTATCCGCAGGCGCATCAATGACTGGGGCTTCGGCAATGCGCAATGGTGCCACATCTGAACCGATGTATATGTAATAGTTCGACTGATCGGCATAAGGATGTCTAACCTGATTGTACTGATTGCCTCCTGAGAGCTCCCAACGGTGTGCACCCCAACCATAAAACAGCAAGTAATCATTACCATCAAAGATGCCATCAGCTTCTCCGCTCATTACAATTGCATTTTGAGCTAGATCATCGGTAATAGGACTCGAATTCGCTTCTGGAATTACGCCTTCCCCGTTGCCGAAAATATGAATATGCGCTGGATTGAGGTTGGTGGTATTAAAGCCACATGCTTCTAAAAAGGCTTTGTCAATTTTATAAATGCCATCTTTATTAACTGCAATACGGTACCATTTGCCCGTGGTGCTACCTAATATAGAGGAACTTACGTAATCTTTAGTCTGAAAATTAGTCTTTGCTTTGAAACGGTAATCTAATTGCACCAAACGTTCTAGTGATCCATTCACATTGCGCACAGGCAAAATATAACAAGAGAATAATGGCTGGCCGCCCTCCGAAACAATTTTAGACTCAATCTGAGCTTGATCTGAAAAAGCCACGCCCAAACGCTCATATATCAACTGCTGCGCTTTAGGTATTTTTTCGTACACAGTCTTCAAAATTTCAACTTCTTGCAGGATCGAGCCATGCTTTTGTTGCAGCGCATAAAATGGTTGGCCATTATCTAGACCAAAACCTTTAACTGTTTGGACATCATAGGCCTCCTCACCTATCGTTACAGGCTCAATACCGGTCCAGTCTAAAACGATAGTTTGGACCTGTGCGAACGTTGTTATGGTGCTAAACAAGCATAAAAAAAGAAAGCAATTGCGAAAATAAATCATGAAACTTGGAGTTTTAAGCGCTAGAAAAACGTCAATTTATTTATTTTATTTGAATAAATATTCGATATTTGTAACCTTTGAAACCTGAATAACGTTAAGATTGTTCGTGCTAAAACCAACTTTCGTGAAAA